>ERZ779941.3-NODE-3-length-253064-cov-6.244221_pt1 | contig 253064 bp, 270 predicted proteins | sample MGYA00511952_ERZ779941 | MGnify/ENA primary metagenome ERZ779941 (study PRJEB29588, sample SAMEA2142846) | human gut metagenome | biome: human gut; feature: human-associated habitat; material: faeces | place: Denmark | collected 2008/2010 ...
CATGACCCTTCGGGTATGAACCGAATGCTCTAGCCAACTGAGCTACTTCGCCATTTGCTGTAACAGATATTATTATAATAGCATATCCTTTTTTTGTCAATAGAAAAAGTAAAAAAAGATATTTGATTTCGCTGTATTGCATACTTATTTTAGAAATAAAATGACTAACAAAAGTTAGTCTAAATAATTAATATAATTTTAAAGTATCTTCAATAACGTATGAAACAGGTAATACATCATCATTATCAATATTAATTTTAAAATTAACCTCATTTTTTTCATCTTTAAATACAGAAATAGTGACAGTACCTATGTACATTTAAATTCATCTCCTTTTTCTTGGGTGTAAAAAATATAATATCAGATAAAAAATGCAATGTCTGTTGAAAGATGTCGAATATTAAAAATATTTTAAATTTTTTTAATATTTCTAACAATATATTCTTGCCTAAATAATTGTTAAATTAAGAAAAATATGATAACATAACAAGAAGAATTAAGATGAACTTTGGGGACGGGGTTAAAAGTTCATTTGTTTAACATAAAATTTGAACTTTAAGCTCCGTCCCTCGAGTTCAAAAGGAGAGGAAAATGCCTGATTTTGTACACTTACACATACATAGTGAGTTTAGTTTATTAGATGGAGCAAATAGAATAAAAGATTTGCCGGTGAGGGCAAAAGAACTTGGTATGAAAGCAATGGCAATAACAGACCATGGTGTTATGTATGGTGTTATTGACTTTTATAAAGCATGTAAAAAAGAAGGTATCAAACCAATAATTGGTTGTGAAGTATATGTAGCTTCAAGAACGAGATTTGATAAAGAACCACAAGATAAAAAATATTATCATTTGATATTGCTTGCAAAAGATAATAAAGGATATCAAAATTTAAGTAAATTAGTTTCTTTAGGATTTACAGAAGGTTATTATTATAAACCTCGTATAGATTTAGAAATACTAGAAAAATATCACGAAGGAATAATTTGTTTAAGTGGATGTTTAGCGGGAAGCGTAAGTCAAGCAATATTAAATGGAAACATAGAAGAGGCTGAAAATGTTGCAAAATGGCATAAGAATGTATTTGGAGATGATTATTACTTAGAAATACAAAATAATGGTGTAAAAGAACAAGTAATGGTTAATCAAAAGATAATTCAAATTGCAAGAAGATTGGATATTCCAATTGTTGCAACAAATGATGCTCATTATCTAAAAAAGGAAGATGCATATAATCACGAAGTATTGCTTTGTATACAAACTGGAAAACGTATGACAGATGAAGATAGAATGAGATTTGAAACAGATGAATTATATGTAAAATCTCCAGAAGAAATGTCAGAGTATTTTAAGAATTTTCCTGATGCTATAGAAAACACAGTGAAAATAGCCGAAAAGTGTAATGTAGAGTTTGAATTTGGACATACAATTCTTCCTAATTATGATGTGCCACCAGAATATGCAACACATTATGATTATTTTAAAAAATTATGTGATGATGGTATAAAGAAAAGATATGGTGAAAATCCTTCACAAGAAATATTAGATAGAGCAGCATACGAACTTAAGATAATATCACAAATGGGATATGTAGATTACTATTTAATAGTTTGGGATTATATAAATTATGCAAAATCTGTAGGTATACCAGTAGGACCAGGACGTGGTTCTGGTGCGGGTTCAATCTTAGCATATGCAATAGGTATAACAGATATAGACCCTATGAAGTATAATTTACTTTTCGAAAGATTTTTAAATCCAGAAAGAATAAGTATGCCCGATTTTGATGTAGACTTTTGTTACGAAAGAAGAGGAGAAGTAATAGATTATGTAGAAAGAAAATATGGTAAAGACCATGTTTCTCAGATTATTACTTTTGGAACTATGTCTGCTAGAATGGTAATTCGTGATGTTGGAAGGGCATTAGATATGCCATATGCTGAATGTGATAAATTAGCAAAAATGATACCAAACGAATTACATATAACTATAAAAAAGGCAATGGAACAAAATAAAGAGTTACGAGATTTATATGAATCAGATGACGAAATTCATAAGATGTTAGACATTGCTATGGCGTTAGAAGGAATGCCAAGACAGGCTTCTACACATGCATGTGGTATAGTTATAACAAAAGAGCCTGTAGATACATATGTGCCTTTATATGTAAGAGATGGACAGATATCAACACAATTTATAATGACAACTTTGGAAGAACTAGGTCTTTTAAAGATGGACTTCTTAGGACTTAGAACACTTACAGTTATACAAGATGCTATAGATTTAGTAAAAGAAAATAGGGGAATTGATGTTGAATTTGATAAAGATATGAATGATCCTAATGTATATAAATTGTGGCAAAACGGAGAATCTGTAGGAATATTCCAATTTGAAAGTCAAGGTATGACGAACTTTATGAAGGAATTAAAACCAGACTGTTTAGAAGATATTATAGCTGGAGTTTCATTATACAGACCTGGACCAATGGACCAAATACCAAGATATATTAAGAATAAAAAAGATCCAGAACATGCAGAATATACACATCCATCATTAATACCAATTCTTAAAGTTACATATGGCTGTATGGTTTACCAAGAACAAGTTATGCAAATAGTTCGTGACTTAGCAGGATATTCATTAGGTAGAGCTGACTTAGTTAGACGTGCTATGGGTAAGAAAAAGCTAGATGTAATGGCAAAAGAAAGAGAGTATTTTATTCATGGTCAAACAGATGAGAATGGAAATGTAGTAATTAAAGGTTGTATAAGAAATGGTATAGATGAGGCGTCTGCTAATAAAATATTTGACGAAATGGCAGAGTTTGCCAAATATGCATTTAACAAGAGTCATGCTGCTGCATATGCGGTAGTATCATATAGAACAGCATATTTAAAGGCATATTATCCAGAAGAATTTATGGCAGCTACACTTAATAGTTTTTTAGGAAATCTGGATAAAATTCCTATGTATATTGATGAATGTAAGAGATTAAAAATAGATATTTTAAAACCAGATATTAATAAAAGTTTTACTAAATTTACAGTTGATAATGGAAAAATAAGGTTTGGTTTAGGTAGTGTTAAAAATGTTGGAATCGCAGCAGTAAATGCAATAGTAAAAGAGAGAGAAGAAAATGGTGATTATGAAAGCTTTACAGATTTTTGTGAGAGAATGAAAAATGAAGCAGTAAACAAAAAATGTATAGAAAGTTTAATTAGAGCAGGAGCCTTTGATCAATTTGAACAAACAAGAGCAACTTTACTTGCATCATTCGAAAGTATATTAGATACAATTCAAGACACAAATAGAAAAAGCTTTGCAGGTCAAGTTACAATGTTTGATTTAGCTGCACCAGAAGATAATGTAAATGAACTTAAATATACATTTAACGAGCAGAAAGAATTTTCAGAGAAGGATTTGCTTTCTATGGAAAAAGAAATGCTTGGAATATATATTTCTGGTCATCCATTAGAAAAACTAAGAACTCAAATAGAAAATGAAACAAATGTAAATTCAATGAAACTTAAAGAATTTGCAAATTTACAATCTACAGTTTTAGATGAAGGAGAATTCATAGCAAGAAAAAATGAATTTAAAGATGGTCAATTTGTAAAATATGCTGGAATTATTACAAGTGTAAAGAAGAAATATACAAAGAATAATACTATAATGGCATTTGTAACAGTTGAAGATTTATATGGTACAGTAGAGATTATAGTATTTGAAAATTGTTATCAAGAGGCTTCAAAATATTTAGTAGAAGAAAGTATTGTTATGGTAGAAGGTAGATTAAGTATTAGGGAAGATGATGAACCTAAGATTGTTGCAAGAACTATAAAACCTTTTGGAGACAATACGCAAAAGATCCTTACAATAGATATAAACGGAATGGACGAACCACAAAAAGATAAACTAAGAGGTCTTATAAGATTCTTCCATGGAGAGAGAAACAATATGCCAGTTCAAATAATGGAAGATGGAGACTTAAAACCTTGTGGAGGAATATATTTAACAGATGAAATATTAAAAGAATTTGAGGAAACCGTAGGCAAAGAAAGAATAGAGATATAGGAAAATAGGGATGATGTTAAAATTCCTATTAATATATTAAAAATATTACAATGGATAAATTTATACAAAACATTAAATGTTATCAAAAAATAATATAAAATGTCTAAAAATAGTATCCGTAAAATGATAGAGCATTGCTCCAAGAAATGGAAGCAATGCTCTATTTACTTATATTTATATAATAAGTAAAATTAGTATAATAAGATATTATAGGAGAAGTAGGTGTTATGGATGAAAAGACAAAATGCAAATAAAAAGAACGTAGAGCCTGAAAACGTTGGCGCTGTATACAGACACACACACCGGTAATTTAAACAAAAAAATATTAATAAGTGTAGGAATACTAGTAGCAATAATGATTCTACTAGGAGTTTTTGCGCTTATTTTTAGTATAAATAACAAGGAAAATGAAAGTATAGGAAGTGGTAACGAAGAATATAATGCAGGGGGAGTTATAAACGGAGATAAAGGATATATTTCATCCGCACAAATAATTCAGACTAAAACAGGAACAGGTCCTTGGGATGCAAATGATGAGCCAGGAAATGATAGCTCAGAAGATAATAATATTGTACGTTCATTTGATCAAGTAACGTGGACAGTAGATTTAACTTTTGGCTTAAAAAGCGGAATTACAGATACAGGACTAAGTGGTGGAATAATTAATGTAGAAGCAAATCTTCCAGAAGCTTGTGCAAATGTTATGAAATGGGACATAGATTCTATGCAATGGATAGAAAATGGAAAAGTAAGTAATGATGGAAAAATTCTAACAGGACAATATAGTATGTCTAATACAGAAACAACAATTCCAGGGAAACAAACATTGGTGTTTGTTTTAGAAGTAGAAGGTGCAGCAAATAATACAGAAATAATTCCAACATTTAAATTTAGTTTAGAGGGAAATAATGAAGAAGAAAAAATTGAGATAAAAGCCAATAAAACAATAGTAAGTGCAGCTCCAAGGTATAATATTATGATACAAAAAACTAGTTTGCTTAATTACAGAAGCTATTTTGATTTAGAGACTGGAAATGAAAGTAATCAACTAACAGAAACCTCAATAAATGGAAGAATACAAGGATATGGAATTGTAATTCAATTGTACAATAATAGCACAAATAAAGAATTGAGGGGAATTGAATTACCGAAAGGAGATATAAACTTTGATATAATATTGTCAGAAAGCCAGACTAATGCCGGTGGTACACTTACTGAATCAGAATATATACCAGTATTATGGGATTATAAAGAAAATATGTATGGGGATATAGGTAAATTAAATAGAAATTTATCATGGACGAATAATGGTAAAGATACAAGCTTAGCAAAAACATCTTGGAGTACATTAAATAAAAATCATGATAGGGCTCAAAATTCTTGTTATGATGGTGGTAATTGGACTATAGAACAAACAGATAATTACACATATCATGTAACAATAAAAGATTATAAATTTGATAAGGAACAGTGGCATTTTCCAACAACGGGATTATGGACTACAATCGCTAATAAGATTCCATCATATATTGGTGCATTTTCCGCTGGATATATACAAGCAATATTGCAATTCCCAGAAAAAGTAGAAAATGTAACAAGTTTATATTTAAAAACTGAAATAAAAAACATAAATATAGTAAGTGAATCTGGAATAGTTACAAATAAAGAAGAGAATACAAATGATAATATTATTAATACACAAATAACTCTATATCCTGCAGGAAGCATACAAAAATATAATGCATTTACTTCTAGTACAGGAGCTGCTTTATGGAGCTACAATGGTGGTGGAGATGCATATGCTTCAATTGGTCAGAATATAAGAATAAATTCGGGAGTAACAACTAATGTTGATGAAACTATACATGCATATAATATATTACAAAAATTTGATGATAGAGCTTTTGAAATACCAACAGGTTCGAACACTAATTCAGGTGCAGGTAGTAGTAATAGTGTTACAGTGCTATATGCCTCAAAAAATGATGGAACTGGATGGAAAAATGAAGATGAAATGGCAAAAGCTACGGAGGAAGATTTGATATATTTTTCAAACATAGATGATCTAAATGATAGAGGATATATTTGCATAGGAGTTTTATTTGAAATAAGAAATATATCAATTGTAGGAATTCATGATGAGGGATTACCTTATTATATACCTATTAAAATAAAATCGGATCCGAAAATAGTAGGACGAACATTTGCAACAGTTAACAATGTAAAAGCATGGACAGAAGATATAGATTTTTCATATTTAAATCAAGAATATGAATATAATGAAAAGACAGGAATAACGACAATGAAATTAGTTGATGAATATCCAAATCCATGGCGTACAATATTAACAGATAAATATATAAAAACTGAATATGATAAAAGCGGACAAATTATAAGTGGAACAAATTATGTTGGATATACAGGAGGAAATAGTATATATATAACAGGAGCAACACAAGGAATAAATGTTGAAACTATAGATCAAGATAGTCTAGATAAAAAAATAAATTATGATCTTGGAAAAAACGAAAATAATGTATTATATAAAGTAACTCCAAATGTTAAGGTTGATAGTGGAGATAAAGCTGAAATAGAAAATGTAAGTTTAGAAATAAAAACAATATTGCCTAAGGGATTAACATATTTAACTGGAAGCTCAAACTATGGTGAACCAGAACAAACTGTAAATAGTGATGGTATGATTGAGCTGATTTGGAACATATATGGATACACAGTAGGAGAAAAAATAGAACCAATAACATTTAAAGCGCAAATTGACAACGAAACAACTAATGGTACTCAATATGAGGTAAGGACCGTAATATCAGAGATAATAGCAAGCGGAGAAACAGGAAAAATTGGAAATGCAAGAGAAGAAGATAGAACAGCTACAACATCAATTAATATTATAAACTTAGCAAGCCATAGGTTATATAAAGAAGTAGAAACACCAGTAATAGAAAAAAATGGCCAAATAAAATATAATGTAGCATATGCAAATAATACAGACGAGGCTGTACCAGAATTTCAGTTATTAGATATACTACCATATAATGGAGATAGTAGAGGAACAGACTTTGAAGGAACATATATATTAGAAAGTGTAAAAGTAAAACAAACTATAAGTGGTTCAACTCAAGCTACAAATAATTTAAAGTTATATATAACAAATTCAGAAACTGTAAGAAATATAACTGCAAAAGATGATGGAATAGGAATAGATAAGATATGGAGTTCAGAAACAATAGGAAGCACATTTGATAAAAGAGCAACCGGAATTGCGTTAAAAGGAGCATTACAAGGCAGAGCGAGATTAGAGATAGAAATAACGTTGAATACAAATGGAAATATTCCAGAAAACATATATGGAAACAATAGTATGGCACAAGTATATACTGACTCAGAACAGATGCAAACAGGAACAGTGCAAGCACGAGTAGTAAGCAGAAAAATACAAGGAAAAGTATGGGACGATAGTAATAGGAATGGTGTGATAGATTCTAGCGAGAAATACTTAGAAGGAACAACAGTAAGATTATTAAACAGCACTAATAATACAGAAATAACAAGAACAACGACAAATGCACAGGGTGAATATGAATTTATAGATTTAGCAAAAGGAACATACAAAGTAGAAGTAGAGGTAGATAGTCTACACGAATTAACAGATAAGGAAGTAGGAACAAATAGAGAGATAAATAGTAAATTTAACCAAGCAAGTAAACAAACAGATGAGATAACAAAATTAAACACAATAAGCTCGCCAGAAATAATAGAAGACAATGTAAATGCAGGAATAAGAACAATCCAGTTTAATATAAATACAAAAGTAGAAGGTGTTGGAGGAAACATAAGTGGAGAAGGAGAAGATGTTTACGAGAGTGTAGATAAAGGACAAGACAGTAAAAAAGATATAATAGTAACTCCAAATGCAGGATATAGAGTAGATACAATAACAGTAAATGGAGAGAAAATAACATTTACAGAAGAGTCAAACCATACAGTAATACTAAATAAATTCATAAATATGCAAGAAGACAAAGAAGTAATAGTAACATTTAAAGATGTAAGGACAAGTGTATTAGTACACCATTACAAAGAAGGAACAAGCGAAAAGCTAAGTGAGGATGTAACAATAGATGGAGAAATAGGAGATAGTTATACAACACAAGTTGCAAGTGATATACCACAAAACTACGAAGTAGTAAATACACCAAGTAATGCAAGTGGAAATATGGTTGCAAGCCAAACAGTAGTAACATATTACTATAGATTAAAAACACCAACAGTAAATGAGCAAAGTATAAATAAAAACGGAACAGAGAAGATAGAAAACTTAACAGATGAAATAACTTACGATATTGTATATAAAGCAACATTAGAAGACTACATAGGAGAAGCAGAAGTAACAATAGTAGATAAGTTACCATATCAAATAGTTGTAGATAGTTCAGAACTAGCAGGAGGAACATATGATGCAACAGGTAAAACAATAACATGGACAGAAACAATAAAAGATATAAATAGTTATAAAAATAAAAACAACGAAATAACGATAAATAAAACAATAAAAGTAGTATATACAGGAATAAATCAAGGAACAACAAATATAAAGAATGTTGTAACAGGAAAAATTAAAACAAAGACACCGGAGAAAGAGTTTGACGAAGTAAAAGCAAACAAAACAACTACAACTGAATTCACTGTAAATATACCTGTAAGTAAAATATGGGAAGATGATAGTAATAAATTAGGACAACGTCCAACAAAGGTAACATTTAAATTAGTTGGAAGTGATGGAAGTGAGTATACAAAAGAATTAGCAAAACCAGGAACAGCAGGAAGTAGTACAACACAAGACCAATCAAATCCAAATAGATGGAATGATATATTTACGAACTTACCAAAGTATGATAGCAATAACCAAGAAATAAAATATACATTAACAGAAATAAATGGAAACTTAACATATTATGATGCAACTGTAGACAGTACAGGAAGAATTGTAACAAACACAAATAAATACGGAAAGGTAACCGTACATTACTATATAATGAATACGGACGGAACAACCACAACTACAAGAGTACCAAGTACGAGTGGTACGGAAGTTCAGGATGTAATAATAGAAGGAAAAGAAGGAGAAGAGTATCATACAACATGGGCAAATAATGTAAATGAAAAATACGAGTTAGTAACATCAAAATTACCAACAAATGCAACAGGAACAATAGAAAAATATAATGAAGAAAAACCACAAGAAGTAATCTATTATTACAGATTAAAACCAGCAAAAGTATTAATAAATTATTTAGAGAAGGATTCAAATCAGGTATTATCAAGTCAAGAACAAATAGATGGACATGTAGATGACAAATACAACACAAATACAGACCATCGCAAAGAGACAATACAAAAAGATGGAAGAACATATACTTTAGTAGAAGACAGTGGAAATACAGAAGGAACAATGACAGTAGCAGATACAACAGTAACATACTATTATCTACAAAATACAAAAGCAACAGTAAGATATGTTGCAAGAGATTCAGAAACACATGAAATAGTAAAAGATTTGGAAGAGCCATATACACAGGAAGGGCTAGTAGGAGATAAATTTGTAACAAATGAAAAAGCATTTATAGGATATAAATTAGTAGAAAGCCCAACAAATAAAACAATTACTATGACAAAAGAAGAGCAAACACTAATCTATTACTATGAGCCAGTATATACAGGTTTAATAGAAAATCATATAGATGATAGAACTGGAAAAGTGCTATATACAGAAGAACATCAAATACAAGTGGGAACAGAATACAACATACCAAGCAAAGAATTTGCAGGATATGACTTAGTAGAAACAAAACTTCCAACAAACGCAAGTGGAATAATGGGAGAAGAGCTGGTAACTGTAAACTACTATTACATCAAAAAAGCAGTGTTAGAAGTAAACTATATAGATATATATACAAATAAACCATTAACAGACCAAATAGTGGATAATACAAAACATGAAGGAGATTTATACACAACAGAACAAAAAACATTTGAAAATTATGATTTAGTAGAAGTACCTTCTAACGCAAGTGGAACGATGGTTGTAGAAATAGATGAAGAAGGAAATATAACAAATAATAGGACTGTTGTAACATATTACTATACACAAAGAGCAATAGTTGAGGAACATCATATAGATAGTTTAACAGGAAAAGATATAGAAGAGCCTACAATACATAATGGACATGTAGGAGATGAATATAATATACCTTCAAAAGAATTTTTAAGCTATCAACTAATAGAGGAAGATGAAGAAGGTAACAGTATGTTACCAACAAATAGCCAAGGAATAATGACAGCAGAAAAGATAGTAGTAAACTATTACTATAATCAACCAGCAAAAGTAATAGTACACTATGTAGAAAAGGCTACGGGAAAAGAACTAGAAGAACTAAACGAAGAAACCGGAGAACCACAAAGTAGCCAAGTTACAATAGAAGGATTTAACCAAGATGAATATACTACAGAGGCAAAAGAATTTAAGTATTACACTCTAATAGAAACTCCAGAAAATAAAGAAGGACAAATGAAGGTAGAAATAGTAGAAGACGAAGAAGGAAACAAAACAGTAAATAATACAATAGATGTATACTATTACTACCAAGCTAAACCATTTAACATAGGAGTAGAAAAAGAAATAACAGGAATAGTAGTAAATGGAGAAAGTAGAACACCAACAAATGGAAAATTAGAAAGAATAGAAATATATAGAAAAGACGTAGAAAAAACAAATATACAAATAGTATATAGAATAAGAGTAATAAATAATGGAGAAGTAGAAGGAGCAGTAACAATAGAAGATAAATTACCAGAAGGAATGAGTTTAGCAAATAATGACGGAACATGGGAAGAACAAGATGGAGTATTAAGAAAAATAATACCAGAAATAAATCCAGGAGAAACAAAAGAATATACAGTAGTACTAGACTGGAATACAGCAGAAAACAACATGGGAGAAAAAGATAACATAATAAGTATAGTAGATACACAAAATGTACCCGGATTTATAGATAACAATGATAAGGATAATACATCAAATGCAAATGTAATAATAAGCGTAGAGACTGGAGAATTACCAATAGGATTAATACTTGCATTAGTAGCATTAGTAGGCTTAGAAACAATAACATTAAGATATGCAGTAGTATTAACAAAAAGACAAAAGAAAAAATAAATAAGAAATAAAAATACGAATAACTAAAAAAGCACTTTAAAGTGATATATATCACTTTAAAGTGCTTTTGTTTATGTGAATGGATGTTAAGCAAATAGGAAAAAAGAAACGTCCCCAAATCCCGAGAACGTTCTAAACTATACTTTTTATAACCATTCACCATATTTTTTAATATATCTGTGTTTTGCAAATTGAGCAATTATACAATAAACAACTGGTGTTAAGAATATTAATGCCATATATTTTAATGGAATTGCAACCAATCCAATTGCAGCTCCTAATGGAGTAAATGGAACTAAGATTGCAAGTAATGATACTATTATAGATGACATATATACTGGTTTTGCTGCATTACTTTGTATGAATGGTACTTTTGCAGTTCTAATAATATGCAATCCAAATAAGTTAGATATAATTCCATATGAGAACCATATTGTTTGGAATAATGCTGCATCATTAGGTCCCAATTTAAATACAAACCATAACATAGCAAATACAATTAAATCAAAACATGAACTTAAAGGTCCCATTGCAATCATAAATCTTTTAATTGCTTGCATACTCCATTTTCTAGGTTTCTTTAAAGCATCTGAGTCAACATTATCAAATGGTAAAGTCAATTGTCCAATATCATATAAAAGACTTTGTACAAGTAGCTGAATTGGAGTTATAGGGAAGAATGGTAACAAAATACTTGCAATCAATACAGATATAACTTCACCAAAGTTAAAGCTTACAGCAAGTTTAATGTATTTTAATAAGTTAGAAAACGTTTTTCTTCCTTCTGTAACACCATCTAATAAAACATTTAAATCTTTTTCAAGTAAAATAATATCTGCAGTTTCTTTTGCAATATCAACAGCAGTGTCTACAGAGACACCAACATCTGAATTAGTAAGAGAAGGGGTATCGTTAATACCATCTCCCATATATCCAACTACATTTCCACTAATTTTTAATAAACGAATAATTCTTGCTTTTTGAATAGGTGATAATTTAGCAAATACATTATGCTTTCTTTTTAATAATCTAATTACACCATTGTCAGGTAATTTATCAATCTCGCTACCAAGAATAATTTTATGAGTTTTTATTCCTACTTTTTTACAAATACAGCTTGTAACTTCTGCATTGTCTCCTGTTAAAACTATAACTCTAATTCCAGCTTCGTTCATACGTTTTATTGCCATAGCTGCAGACTCTTTAGGTGGATCTAAGAAGCCAATGAATCCTGTAAGAATCATATTAGATTCGTCACTTACATCAAAATTTGCTTTACCAGTAACATCTTTTTCACAAACAGCGATAACTCTTAAACCATCTTTATTTAAATCTGTAGATATTTTTTTTATGTTCTTTTTTATTTCTGGTGTAATATTAGAAATTTCATCTTTATAAGATACTTTTGTGCAAATATTTAAAATTTCTTCTACAGCACCTTTTGTAATCATTTTTAAATGACTTGATTTATCTGTAACTATAACAGATAGCATTCTTCTAGTGAAATCAAATGGAATCTCATCAACAACTGCATAGTCATCTTTTAAATGGTCTAAGCCATTTTCTAATGCACGCGAAATAACTGCTTTATCTATATTTCCATCTAAGCCGGTTTGATGATAAGAGTTTAAAAATGCATCTTCTAATACTCCAATATCTTCATCCCCATGGATATCTAAGTATTTTTCTAGAACTATTTTATCTTCTGTTAAAGTTCCTGTTTTATCTGTACAAAAGACATTCATAGAACCAAAACTTTCAACAGAATCTAGTTTTTTTACAATAGTTTTCTTTTTAGACATTCTTACAGCACCTTTAGATAAACAAGAAGAAAGAATTACAGGGAGTAGTAAAGGTGTAATTCCTATTGCTATTGCAACAGAAAAAGTAAAAGCTACTAGTAAATCATGTTTCCAAGCATTAACTATAAAAGTAAGTGGAATCATAAATAGCATAAATTTTGTTAATAATTTACTTATATTTTCAATTCCTTTTTGAAATTCTGTCTTTGGCTTACCAGATGTAATTGTATGTGCGACTTTACCAAAATAGGTATCGTCTGCAACTTTTACAACAACACATTTGGCAGAACCACTCACAACATTTGTTCCCATAAAACATATATTGTCTAAATCAGTTATGCTTTCTAATTCATCAATTGACTTTAGTTCAGAGTCTGGAACTTTTTTTATAGAGTCAGATTCACCAGTAATAGATGATTGTCCAACAAATAAGTCTTTGGCTTCTAGTATTCTTAAATCTGCAGGAACTAAATCCCCAGCAGATAGTGAAACAATATCACCTACAGTAAAGTCTTTAAAAGGAATTTTTTCCTTTTTGCCATTCCTTATTACAGAACCTTTTGTTTCTACCATTTCTTTTAATTTTTCTGCTGCTTTGTTAGAACGATATTCCTCAAAAAATTCAAGAAAAGTACTAATAAGAACCAAACAAATAATAACTATTATATTGGCAGGGTTTGGAATAGCAGGTAAAATAATATCTGTATAAATTAAAACTAATGCTATACCTAAAAGTATTGCGTTAAATGGACTAAATAAGCTTTCAAAAAAGTAATGATACCAACGCTTAGGTTTAGCACCACTTATTTGATTTGTGCCATATTTTTTTTGATTTTCAGCTACTTGTGAAGCTGTTAATCCAGCCATGTTTACCTTATATTTATTTATAAAGTCATTTTTATTAGTTAGCGCTATATTTCCATATTCTTTTTTTATATCGAATTCTTCAATCTTTTGTGCCATGTTAATTTCCTCCTCCTAAATAACTATGTAGCTGCAAACAAAATAAGTTTGTAGTTGGAATAGTAAATTATTTTTCTAAAAGTATTTTACAAATATCTCTAGTTGAATATTTCTTTGCAAGTAATTTTGCATTAACTTTCATCTGTTTAAATTTTTCTGGATTATTAAGTAACGAGTGTAGAGTTTCATTAATATTCGTACTAGATTTTATCCATATTCCAACTCCTTTTTCTTCAAGAAATTCTGCGTTTTGAAATTCTTGACCAGGAATTGGGTTAATAACAATAATAGGGAGTCCAGAAGCTAAGCTTTCTGATGTAGTAAGGCCACCAGGTTTAGTTACTACTAAATCTGAAACGCTCATAAGCTCTGGAACATTATTGGTATATTCCATTATTTTTATGTCTTCTGACATACTAGAATTGTCAGCAAGTTCTTGGAATTTGTTTTTCATTTTTACATTTTTTCCAGAGATTGCTACAATTTGAATATTATCAAAATCATTTAGTAGTGAACTTAAAACTTTTAATGTCTTGGTTTTTCCAAGCCCAAATTCACCACCACCAAAGAATAGGATGGTTTTCTTATTTTCTTTTAATCCAAATTGCTTTAAAATTTCTGTTCTATCAAAATTTAATAAAAATTTATTAGATAAAGGTATTCCTGTTGCAAATATTTTTTCTGCTGGTACTTTTTTCTTTATTAAATCTTCTTTCATTTTATTATGTGCAACAAAGAAATAATCAATACATTTTTTACCTACTAACCATTGGTCATGTGGAGCAAAATCGGTCATGATTGATGCTATCTTACAATTTATTTTATTATGTTTTTTTAAATAACTACACATTTGGCTTGCAAAAGGATGAGTAGAAATTATTAAATCTGGCATATATTCTTGCAATAATGTATTTAACTTTCTAGCTAATATTTTATTAGAAGTACTAGATAATTCTGCAACAAGCCCATGTTGTGAAGTGTAGTAAATTGTTCCCCATGCCCAAGGAGCTTTTTTTGCCATTTCCTTATACGCAACAGTAGTTAACTTTTCTAAATGTTTATTAACATATTTCATACAGTCAATTATTTCTGTTTCTATATTCGGATAATTATTTTTAATATATTCATTAATTGCATTTGCGGCAGATAAATGCCCACCACCATACGATGCATAAAAAATTAAAACCTTTTTCATTTTTTTCTCCTATAAAATTTAATTCCAAAAAAATTCTATCACAAACTATTAAAAAATAATAGAAAAACTTGAATAAATTTGGAATTTTTACACAAAATATTTTAAAGAAAAATTTGGAGAAGATGAGAGATTGGAGGAAGTAAATTGAAAAGGTATTATAAAATATTATTTCTAATGGTAACAGTTTTATTACTCATAGTTTTAATAAATATTATAGCGAAAGATAATTCTAGTAATGTTTATGCAGCTTCTAGCAGTTCAACATCGGATTTACAATTAATGGCAAGAGCAATTAATGGCGAAGCAAGAGGAGAACCATACGAAGGACAAGTTGCAGTTGGAGCTGTTATTTTAAATAGAGTTAGAAGTTCAAGTTTTCCAAATACTATAGCAGGAGTTATTTACGAGCCAGGAGCTTTTACAGCAGTAGCAGATGGACAGATAAATGTTCCTATTGCAGAAAATTCTACTGTATATAAAGCTGCACGAGATGCATTAAATGGTTGGGACCCAACAGGTGGAGCAATATATTATTTTAATCCAGATACAGCAACAAATAAATGGATATGGTCAAGACCACTTATAAAACAAATTGGAAAACATAGATTTTGTAAATAGGAGGATATAAAATGGGTTTAAAAGAAAAAGTTATAGACTGGAAAAACAGATTAAAAGATAGACATATGTTAACAATTATCGTTACTTTAATTGCAATAATAGCGATTCTTGCAATGGTAATTTATAAGAAACAAACAGAATATAGACAAGCATCAGAGAATTCATATAATCAAGCTTTTTATGAATTAGTAGATTATGTACAAAATGTAGAAAACTATTTGGGTAAATCTTTGATTTCTACAACACCAGAACACGGAGCAGAAACTTTAACTAGAGTTTGGAAAGAAGCAAATTTAGCTCAAACTTATTTATCCCAATTACCAATAAGTAGTAACGAACTAGAAAATACATCAAAATTTTTAAATCAGGTAAGTGATTACAGTTACTCACTATCAAGAAAAAACATAAATAATGAATCTCTAAGTCAAGAAGATTTAGATAATTTAAAAGAATTACATGAGTACAGCGTTAATTTAGAAAATGTATTAAATCAATTATCAAATGATATAAATAATGGAAGAGTGAAGTGGGGAGAACTTACTAAAAAGGGAAGCAGTGTATTTGCACAACAAGTTAGCAACATTTCTAAAGATAGTTTTGGAAATATAGAACAAGAATTTCACGAATATGCAGGGTTGATTTATGATGGTGCTTTTTCTGAACATATTACAAAAGCAGAGAAAGTAGGTCTTACCGGTGAAGATATAGATGAAGAAAAAGCTAAGAATATTGCTATGGACTTTGTTGGCAGAGATCAAATTAAAGAAATTAATTCTAATGGATTGGCAGAAAATGCAGATATTCCAACTTATGATTTTAATGTGAGATTAAATAATCAGGACGATTCTAATGAACTTACTATATCTATAACTAAAAAGGGTGGACATATCTTATTTAGTAATTTTAACAGAGATGTAGAAGTAGAAAATATAGATGATGAAACAGCAAATAAAATCGGTTTAGATTTCTTAAACTCAAAAGGATATACCAATATGAAGAGAACGTATTATTTAAAAGAAGAGGGAGTTATGACAATAAATTATGCATATGTACAAAATGATGTAACAATGTATCCTGACCTAATAAAATTAAAAGTAGCATTAGATAACGGAGATATTTTAGGAATAGAGACACAAGGATATTTAAATTCACATACAGAAAGAAATATACCAGAAGTAAAAGTTTCAAAAGAAGATGCTAAGAAAACATTGAATAAAAATTTAGAGATAAAATCAGAAGGATTAGCAATAATTCCAACAGAATATAAGACAGAAATTCTTTGTTGGGAATTTAAAGGAACAGTAGATGATACAGATTTCTTAGTATATATCAATGCAGAGACAGGTAAAGAAGAAGACATTCTAACAATAGTAAATACTCCAAATGGAACTTTAACTATGTAAACCTTTGAACTTTAGGGACGGGGTTAAAAGTTCATATCTTCTGTTAACTTAGCCTATATACTAAATTACGAGGAAAATGTCTTAATCAAAAGATAATTTGAATATAATAGAAAGAAATAATAAAAAAGAGTACTTAAATGGACGTAAAAGCCATTTTAAGTACTCTTTAAACAGCTGATAAGTTGACAATAATCCAAAATTAGCGTAAAATGGAAGAGAAGATTTATTAGAAATAAAAGGAGATTTTTTATGCTGAATAATAATAGATTTCTTGAGAAGATAACATCAAGAACAAAAATATATTTAGCAATTATAGCATTTCTATTAATTATTATATGTATAAATAAGCCTGTGTTTATAGTTCCGGGAATAATTTTATTCATATTAATAATTATTTATTCTTATTGGACGAATAGCAAGCGTAATGCAGAATTATCAAGACAGATTCAAAACTTGACTATGACAATGGATGGAACTGCTAAAAAGTCATTAATAAATTCGCCTTTTCCATTAATAATCATAGAAACAACAGGAAATATTATATGGAAAAGTTCTAAATTTGTTTATGAATTTGCAAATATAGATATAAACAATTATCTAATAGATATATTAGAAGAGATTAAAGAGGATATAGAGGCACAGCAAGATAAAAAACAAAAAACTATTACTAAAAAAGTTCAGATAGGTAATAAGATATATAGTGTTTTAGGTGAATATATTCGTTCAAAACAAAATGATAAGTCCGAATACATAACAATATTGTACTTCTTAGATATAACGCAAATTGTGAAAGAAAAGAAAAAGTACGAAGATTCTAGAACTTGTGTTGGAATTTTAATGGTAGATAATTATGAGGAGATTATTCAAAGAATAGACGTGGAAAATAGACCACAAGTTATTGCTGAAATAGAAAAGGTAATTTATGATTGGGCAGCATCTTCTGGTGGTATAGTTGTTAAGAATGACAGAAATACATTTGTATATGTTTTTGAATATAAGTATTTAAAAGAAATTAAAGAAAATAAATTTGATATATTAGATCAAATTAAAGAAATAAATGTTGAAGCTGGAATCCAATTAACTTTAAGTATTGCAATATCAATAGATGGGGATACAAATTACGATAAATATAAAACAGCATTAGAAAGTATGGATATTGTTCTTGGAAGAGGTGGAGACCAAGCTGTTGTAAAAGAAAACGGAAAATATATATTCTTTGGTGGTAGAACCGAAGAAGTAGAAAAGAGAACAAAAGTAAAAGCAAGAACAGTTGCTCATGCTTTAGAAAATTTAATAAAAGAATCAGACAATATTTTAATTATGGGTCATTCCAATGGAGATATAGATTCTATGGGGTCAAGCCTTGGAATTTATAGGTTAGCCAAAACATTAGAAAAAGAAACAAATATAGTAAATAACACATATGGTATGACTTTAAGTAAATTTATAGAAGAATTAGAAAAAGATGATGAATATAAAGATGTTATTATAGGTAAAAATGAAGCTTTAAACAAGGCTACAAATAAAACTTTATTAATAGTTACAGATACACACAAACAAAATTATGTAGAAGTACCAGAATTATTAGATAAAGTTGGTCAAATTGTTATTATAGATCATCATAGAAGAAGTACAGACTATATAGAAAATGCAACGCTTACATTTCAAGAGGTATATGCATCTTCTGCAGCTGAATTGGTAACAGAAATTTTGCAATACACAGATGTAAAAATAAAACTTAAACCTATAGAAGTAGAGGGGTTGTATGGTGGAATTATGGTAGACACTAAGAACTTTACTTTTAAAACGGGTGTAAGAACATTTGAAGCAGCAGCGTATTTACGTAAATGTGGTGTTGATATAATTAAAGTTAAAAAATGGTTCCAAAGTGATTTAAATAGTTATAATGAAATTGCAAATATTGTAAAAAATGCAGAAATGTATGATAATTCTATTGCGATTGCTATGTATGATAAAGAAGATAAAGATGCAAATCTAATTTGTGCAAAAGCTGCAGACGAATTATTAACTATTTCTGATATTACAGCATCATTTGTACTTGGAAATGTAGGAGATAAAGTATGTATAAGTGGTAGATCTATAGGTGATGTAAATGTACAGCTTATACTAGAAAAACTTGGTGGTGGCGGACATATAACACTAGCTGGAGCACAAGTTGAAGGTATGACGTTAGAAGAAGTAAAGCAAGAATTAATAAATAGAATTAATGAATATTTTTCAGAAATAGCAAATTAGGGATTTGGGGGACGTTCTTCGAATCCCTTTTTGATTGTTTTTACAACACAGAACTGGAAGCCTCCTCGTGGAGGTCTTTTTCAGGTATAGCCTTAAACTAGTTTGGAGATTTATTTTATAAGTATACATAAAGCTTGCGAAAGATATACACATCGTATTTGTAACAATAGCTCTTTATTAGTTAGAAAATAAGGAAAAATTCTTGTTGATAAAAATATGTGGAAATTGTGGAATACACAAAAGTTATGTGGATAAAAAAATAGGTAGATAACACGAAACTGTTAATATAAAAGGGTGGATAATGTGGATAACTATGTGGATAATCACAAAATAGACATAAAAACAACAAAAAGTTACAAAAAAGATTAAAAAACGATAAAAAGTTAAAATTCTAAATTTGATGTAAAAATATTTGAAAAAAAAATTAATATATGTTACTATGTAAAAAAAAACGAGGTGATAATATGTCTGATGATAGAAAAATAGAAGTTGTAAATGGAAATGGGGATGATTTAGAAATATCACCAGTATATGACCATTTAGATATCGAAAAACCAAATACAGAGAAAAAGAAAGAAATTGTTATACCTAAGGCAAAGAAAAAAGAAGAAGATAATGATGAAGATGATAGTCAAGATGATGAAGAGAAAGAATAAGCAACATTGTATACAATGTTGCTATATTTGCACATTTTAAATAATATATGTTTATAAATACTTTAAAATAGCTAGAAATTATGAATTATAAAAATTAATTTTAGTTTTTAAGCTTAAAGTATTGACAGTTACTGACAAAAATGGTATTATATATCTTGTCCGAAGAAATGGGTCAGTAGCTCAGTTGGATAGAGCATTGGCCTTCTAAGCCAAGGGTCGGGGGTTCGAATCCCTCCTGGCTCACCATTTTCAAAAGGATATAAAAGCATAATTAATCCAAAGATTAATTATGCTTTTTATATTATGAATTATGGAGAAAAGCATAATGATTGACTTTACTAATGCAATAGAGGAATTTAATAATTATCAAGGATCAGAAAAAAAGAAAACATTAATTTATAATAATATAAAGTATTTGGTAAAGTTTCCAGATCCAATAATGGAAAAAAATAAAAATATATCATATATAAATAATGCATTTTCAGAATATATTGGAAGTAATATATTTAAAATGGCAGAATTTGAAGCGCAAAATACATTATTAGGAAAATACTATTACAAAGGAAAAGAAAAAATTGTCTGTGCGTGTGAAGATTTTACAGATAATGAACATATATTATATGAATTTGAAAATTTAGCATTAAGTACAAATCTAGATAGAAAGATAGAGACAGAGTTAACAGATATAATGGATGTATTAGAAGAAAGTAAAATGATTGATACAAAAGAAATAAAAGAAAAATTTTGGGATATGTTTGTTATAGATAGTTTGATTGGAAACACCGATAGACATAATGGAAATTGGGGATTTTTATTAAATAAGCAAATAAATGAAATTACTTTTTCGCCAATATATGATTGTGGGTCATGTTTAAATCCTTTGCTTGAAGATACAGAATTAGAAAATATGAATAGTGCAGAAATAAAAAATTTAGCAATTAATTGTTATTCTTGCATAAAGCTAAATGGAAAAAAAATAAATTATATGTCATTTATGCAAAAAATGAAGAACAAAGAATGTAATGATGCAATAAAGAGAAGATTTAAAAAAGTTAATATAAATGAAATTAATTATTTTATAGACGGAATAGAATCTATTTCCAATGTTAGGAAAAAATTTTATAAAGAGATAATAAGTTATAGATATAATAATTTAGAAAATATATACGAAAAACTCAAAAGTTAATTCTTTTTGAGTTTTTTTCTATTTTTTTCATGAATAAAAAGCATATAAAAAACGACATAATAATAGTAAACATATTAAAATTTTGAAAATATGCAATTATTTATGAGGAGGAAAAAATGAAAAGTAAATTTTATATAAAAGCGTTATTAATAATATTATTAGCTGTTTCGTTAATAACTATACCAAATATAAGTAATGCTACAGAAAGAACAGCAAATGATGAAGGTACACTAACAAGTGCAATAGCAAGCGCTACAGATGGTGATGTTATTAATTTATCTCAGGATATTACAATAACAGCTCCAATTGAAGTTTCTGGTAAATCAATAACTATAAATGGTAATGGACATAGTATTATTGCTGGTTATACAGGAACGTCTGGAAATAAAACAATTTTATCAGCAGTTTCAACTGGAAGTGTTATTAAATTAAAAAATATTACATTAAAGAATAGTCCTAAATATGGAGTACAAGCATATGATGGTGGAAAAGTAATTTTAAATCAGGTTACTCTTTCTAACAATGCATATGGTGGAGTTCTAGTAAATGGCGGAACTGTAGAAGTTATTAATTTATCATTAATAGGAAATAAGACAGGTATAGAGATTTCAAAATCTAAATCTATAACTTCTAATAATGAACCAACATTAATTATGAATGGTAAATTAACTTCTGATGCGACAGATAATGTTATTTATCTAGCAAATGATTCAAACGATAATACTACTAAATTTGTTATAGAGAACACTGATAATACAGAAAATAAAATTTTAGCAAGTGGAAATAAAGTTGTAGTAACAGATGTTAATAATAATATTTTATACACAAGTAATGAGACAACAGCACAAATAGATGTCGAAGATTACGAAGAAAATCATCCAGAAACAGAAGGAAATACAGAAGCTAATAATACAGTTGGAAGTAACAAGGTAGAGAATCCACATACAGGAGATTCAATTTTAGTATATGCCGTAGCAGGAATAATAGCTATAATTGGAATCGCAACTTTGACTAAGAAAAAATAAAAAATAATAAAAGGTGGGAATAAAGTTCTATTTCCACCTTAGTTATAGTAAATAATTATTTATTAAGAAGTATATCTGTATCAGTAACACTATTGGGCTCAAGTTTAAATGTACGTTCAAAATAGTAACCATTAGAGTTATGTTGTAGTTCTCGAACAGGTAGCTTTGTTTCTTTATTTATCCATAATTCTCTGTAATCTGTACTTGAGTTATTAAACTTTAAAACGTAACATTCTGCATTATTATAAGTGTCGTTTCTTATATTTAATCCAAGAATATGAGAGAAATCATTCGAAATATAGTAGATGTCAGAAAAGACTCCAAAAACTTTACCTTTAGCTGAATATAAATTTGAAGTTGTAGTTATAGAGTTAGTATTATTATCATGGTAAATAAATGTAGAGCTATCAGAAGTTGTTTCTCCATAAGTTGTTTTTATAATATCAGAATTTTCAGAAGTACTTTCGGTTTTATATTTACCATTTTTATAATAGAAAGTATCTGTAAATTCATATTTTTTCTGTGTATCAGCTGTTATGTAATATTGAGATGTAGTAAATTTATAATTGTTCAAATTAGCAATTTCCTGAATTTTACTATATGTTGCAGTTATTATAGATTTTTTTGGTATATATATAAATATATATAGAAATACTATACTTAAAATTATAATTATAAATCCTATTGAAGATAATGTTAAGATAAATTGTTTTTTTCTAAATTTTTTAATTTGTCTTATTTCAACTTCTTCTTCTTTAATATCATTATCATAATTAATATCATCTTTTCCTTCCATATTTTTAAGAATTTTAGTACATTCAGAACATGTTTTTAAATGGTCTTTTATAAAATCTTTTGTCTGAGTTCCAACTAGATTCTCGACGTAATTAGGAAGTAAATCTCTTACTATTTCACATTCTTTTTTCATTTTTTAATCTCTCCTTTAACTTTAATTTTGCTCTATAAAAGGTTGTTCGGGCCCAAACTTCGCTTTTATTTAATATCTCTCCAATTTTTTTAAAAGGTAAATCTCCATTAATTCTTAGAAGTACTACTTCACATGTAATATTATCAAGTTTTTGTATTTCATTATGTATATCGTTAGAAGATAATATATCATCTTCTAAATTTGCATCTATAAGTTGATTGGATATGACGTCATCGAATTGTATAGTTTTTATCTTCTTATTTTTTATAAGGTGATTTTTTAACTTGTTTTTTGCGATTTTACATAGCCAAGAATACATACTACATTCGCCTCTGAAACTATTTATATTTTTTATAGCACTATAGAAAGTTTCTTGCATTAATTCCTCGGAAAGTTCATGATTTCCACTTAAGCTATATAAATATCTATATAACTGCTTAGAATATTTCTTATATATTTCTTCCATTCTTACCTCCTCTATAATATTAGACAAAATAAAGTTGAAATTCGTTACAAGAAATAAAAAATTTTAATTTAACATGGTAATTTTAATTAATCGGGATTTAAGGAACGTCTCCAAATCCCGAAACGCCCAAAATCCTGAAGAGGGTCTATTTTATTAACTTACCATGCATAACCATTCTATCATTTAATCTATAACATGTAGATAAAGTGATTATTTTATCATCTTCGTTTATATCAATACCAAAATCAAAAACACTTCTATTTTTAATTAATTTTATAAAAGAGTTAAATTCATTCCTATCTTTAAATGAAGTTGCTAAATAATCGGTTGTATTTGGCAAGTGATATACGCTAAAAATTTGCCAAATGCTATCTCCAGCTTTTGTATAAAGATGAATTTCGCGATTTTCTGTATTATTAAACCAGCTTTTCTTTAAAGCATTTCTTAAAGAACCAAACATAGATGAATCATATCTAGAATGCCCATAGATTATTGTGTTTTTATCTAAATTATTAATATTATTTCTATAATCCAAAAAAATCCAACCAGATTTATTTTCCTCTTTAGTAAAAGAATGATTAAGGTAATACGAATTGTCTGTTGTTTGCACAAAAGGATAATCTATATCTGTGCCATCTACTTTTATCCACCCGCACAACATCACTATTAAGTTGCTCTAATAGGCTATAATCCACAGAAGAGTTAGTTGTTTGCACAGTCTCAGGAACTTCTGCTATTTCAATATTGTTATTAGTTACTATAGTATTTATTATTTTTTCGCTTTCCTTAGCAATACTGTTCGAATCGTTAAACCAATTTAATATATTAAAAATAGAATAAAAAAGAAGTAAAACACTTAATACAAAAATAATTTTTTTCATATACATCATCAATTTTAGTATAACAAATATTAAAAAAAATATGCTTTTAGAATATTTAACCCTTGAGGGTGTAGGAAAAATATGCTATAATTAAGCCACACTCGAAATTTTTAATTTCGTTAGTGTGGGCTATATGCGGAATACAATGAAGTTAAGCCACACTCGAAATCTTGGATTTCGTTAGTAGAATATAAAATGGGTGAAACAAATAGATTAAACATCGAGGAGATATTATGGATATAGAAGAGAAAAAAGCTGCGATAGAAGCAATATTATTTGCAGCAGGTAGAGAAGTTAAAGTAAATGAAATCATGTCTAGCTTAGAAATAGGTGAAGAAGAAGCGATTACTATTTTAAATAGTTTGGCTTCTGATTTTAATGAGAAAAAATCTGGATTAAAAATAATAAGAATGGATGATTCATACCAGCTGGCAACAAAAACAGACTACCACCAATATATATATCCAATAATAGACAAAAGAAATAAACCTAATTTATCTAATGCAGCATTAGAAACATTAGCGATAATTGCATATAACCCTAAAATAACAAGAGCGCAAATAGAAGAAATCAGGGGAGTTAATTCTGATGGTGCAATATATAAATTATTAGAATATGAATTAATAGAAAATGCTGGTAAACTTAATGCGCCAGGAAAACCTGTTACATACAAAACGACAAATGAATTTTTAAAGAAATTTGGTTACAGTAGTTTAGCAGAATTACCAGAACTTCCAAAATATAAATTGGACGAAAACGAACAAATCGTATTAGACGAGTTCGAGGAACCAACGGAGGCTCCTATGCCCGCTGAGGGTGCAGAAGGAGAATTAAAACAAGAAGAAAATTAAATTTGGAGGTTAAATTATGGGAGATAATAAAAATTTCGTAAAGGATATAACAAATATAGAAGAAGATTTTGCTAAGTGGTACACAGATATCGTACTAAAGGCAGAACTTGCAGATTATACAAATGTAAAAGGATTTATAGCAATTCGTCCTTATGGTTATGCAATATGGGAAAATATTCAAGCTTATGCAGATAAAAGATTTAAAGAATATGGAGTTAAAAATGTTTCTATGCCAGTTTTAATTCCAGAAACTTTGTTAAATAAAGAAAAAGACCATGTAGAAGGATTTGCACCAGAAGTAGCATGGGTAACACAAGGTGGAGGAAGCAAATTAGAAGAAAGGCTTTGTGTAAGACCTACATCAGAAACAATATTCTGTGATATGTATTCTAAATGGTTAAGTTCATGGAGAGATTTACCATTCTTATATAACCAATGGTGTAGTGTATTAAGATGGGAAAAGGAAACAAGACCATTCTTGCGTTCAAGAGAATTTCTATGGCAAGAAGGTCATACAATTCACGAAACAGCAGAAGAGGCAAAAGAATTTACATTAAAAATGCTAGATGTTTATACAGATGTATTAGAGAATTTATTAGCACTACCAGTTTTAAGAGGACAAAAAACCGAAACAGAAAAATTTGCTGGTGCAGAAGCTACATATACAGTTGAAACATTGATGCATGATGGTAGAGCATTACAAGGTGGTACATCACATTATTTTGGTCAAAATTTTGCTAAGCCATTCGAAGTAAAATTCCAAAACAGAGAAGGAAAAGAAGAATATGCTTATCAAACATCATGGGGAATAAGTACAAGATTAATAGGTGCAATAATAATGGCACATGGTGATAATAGAGGATTAAAGCTACCACCAAAAGTTGCGCCAATACAAGTTATTGTTGTACCAGTTGCACAACAAAAAGAAGGTGTTGTAGAAAAAGCAACAGAACTAACAAATAATCTAAGTAAAGAATTTAGAACTGAATTAGATGCAAGGGATAATTACACACCTGGATATAAATTTAATTATTGGGAAATGAAAGGTGTCCCAGTAAGATTAGAGATAGGTCCACGTGATATCGAGAATAACCAATGTGTTTTAGTAAGACGCGATACATTGGAAAAAGAAACAGTAAGTTTAGAAAATATAAATAAAAGAATAGCAGAATTATTAGAAGAAATACAAAAAAATATGTTTAAAATGGCAGAAGAAAATACAAAAAAGAAAACAACAGTTGCTAAAACATTAGGAGAATTCGAAAAAAATATTAATGAAAATCAAGGATATGTTAAAACAATGTGGTGTGGTAGTAGTGAATGTGAAGAAAAAATTCATGAGCTAACAGGAGCTAAATCAAGATGTATACCATTTAACCAAGAGCATATTTCTGATACTTGCGTATGCTGTGGTAAACCAGCAAGCAAGATGGTTGTATGGGGAAGACAATACTAATAAAAAAAGTAATTAGATTAATTTCTAATTACTTTTTTACTTTATCTACCTTCATCATCATCTATTATTTTTGAATTGTCTAAAATATCCTGAGCTGCTTTAGTATATTCTTTGTCTTTAGATTCGTTTATATATGTCTCAAGTCCATTAGTTAAATTATTAATATCAGTATTAATTTTTAGCCAATATGATGTTTTAGCTTTGTCATTATCTGTTGCAGCTTGCGAGGTTTCACGTAAATCTTTATAAGGAAGATATACATTTTTACCAAAATCTCTTGGTAAAGTTACAGATTTTTCTATATAACTTCGTTTATATGGATCTCTAGGATTTCTATTAATATAGTTTAATTTTAAAGTTACATCACCTGTAAAATGTGTAATAGATTCTTCATTATATGATTCTAAATAATAATCACTTAAAGTTTCTTCTACATCTGGTTCGTCTTCAAAAAGTTTATCTTCTGCCACTTCCTTAATTAAATCGTTTGTATTATTAAACAAATCAGTTGGATTATATTCGTCTAAAGAATATTCAACACTTCCCGTATTGTGGTTACTAATTTGGTATCCGGCAAAACCACCTAGAGCAAGTGAAGCAGCTAGAGCTCCAGCAGCTACTAATTTGCTAAGTTTTATATAATTTTTCTTTAATGATGATTGATATCTTCTGTTTGTATGGCTATATGAATTACGTACATCTCTTTTTTGATTTGATGCATTAGTACGTCTTCTTGGCGTAGGACGTCTAGTTGTAGCTCTATTTACTGGTTGATTAGAACTTCTACTACTAGTTTGAGGTGTAAATTGTATTTCTCTATCATCTTTTTTATGTGCTCTAACAGCATTAAGATCAATAATATTCTTACCATTATTAGGACTCATAAAAATCATTCCTTTCATTTGTAATATTGTGGCTTCATTGTACTACTAAATGTTAATGAAGTCAATTTTTTATGTACTTTTAATACATAAGAATAATTTTAAAAATAATGTTTACAATAAAAATTGCATATGATATAATTTTTTAGGTAAAGAGGTGAAGTAATTGAACCAAATATTAGCAGTAGAAAATGATCAAAAAAACAATAAAAAGAAGAAAAAAAACACTACAGCAGATATAAAAAATGTAATTACTGTTTTTTGTGTTATTACAATATTATTTGGAATTGCGATAACAGGGCAAGGTGTATATGCTATTGTAAATAGCTTTAAAACAGATACAAGCCAAGAACAAGTTGCAGAACAAAATATATCTATAGATAGTGATACAAATACAGGAAAAGTAATAATTTCTGGAACAGTTCCAGAAGGTGTTCAAAGTATAAAATATAAATGGAATGATGATGAAGAACAAACAATTGCTAAGAATGGCGAAACAACAATAAATGAAGAAATAGACTTACCAGTTGGTAATAATAACTTAACAGTTACTATAGTAGATATGAAGAATAGTTCAACACCATATACAAAAGAATTTACTGCAGATGCAACATTACCACAATTAGCCTTAAGCTTAAGTGATGATGGAACAAAGATAAAAATAGTTGCAAAAGACACAGTTGCATTATCATATGTAACATATCAATGGGATGATAGTGATGTTCAAACAATATATCCACAAGAAGGTTCAGAAGCTCAATTAGAAGCAGAAATAGAGGCAATGACTGGTAAACATACATTAACTGTAATTGCTGTTAATACAAGTAACAAAACTACAACTAAAACACAAGAAGTGGATGGAGTAGATGAGTCAACAAAACCAACTGTTGGTGCAGCAATAGACTCAGCAGATAGGTCAAAAATAATATTCTCTGCATCAGATGAAAGTGGATTAAAGAACTTGTCATTTACGATAAACGGACAAAAATATGAGTTACCAGCATCAACAGAAGGACAAAAAGAATTACAGTACACATTCCAAGTAAAAGAAGGACATTATTCAATAACTGTTGAAGCAGAAAATATATATGGACAGACAGAATCACAAAACTTCATTTACGATTATTAAACTATAAATGAGAATTTAAAAGACAGGGAAATCCTGTCTTTTAAAAAATACGAGGAGAAAATATGGAAGATGAAATAATAAAAATTATATTCTACTTTTTTATGTATTCACTATTAGGTTGGGCTATGGAATCGATATATCTTTCTATCGGTCAAAGGAGACTTGTAAATACAGGATTTTTATATGGACCTTTTTGCCCAATTTATGGCTTTGGAGCAGTTGTTTTATATGTATTACTAATACATTTACAAGGAAAGCCTGTTTTAATATTTTTAGCAGGTTTTTTTGTATTATCTGTTTGGGAATACTTTGTAGGATTTTTATTAGAAAAATTATTTAAAACAAAATATTGGGATTATTCAAACAATAAATTTAATATTAATGGAAGAGTATGTTTACTAAATTCTATATATTGGGGATTTTTGAGTGTGTTTTTTATAGAGATATGGAATCCTTTGGTAGAAACGCAATTAACCAAAATACCTAGTGATATAATTCTATATATCGACATAATTCTAGTTGCATATATAGTAGTAGATATGATTCTAAGTTCTATAAAAGCTTCAAACTTGAGTAAGAGAATAAAGAAATTAATACAATTAGGTGAAAATTTAAAAGAAAAATTAGAAGAATTGAAAAAGACTTCTTCAGAAAAACAAAAAGTTGCTTTACAAAAAATTATAGATGATTTAAAATTAAGACAAAGGGTAATCAGACTAAAAGTAGACAAACAGGTTCACAATTTAAAAAAGGCATTTCCATCAGTACAGTCTGAACATATAAAAGAATATTTAAAATTAAAAGTTACAGAATTAAAAAATAAAACGAAGGAGTAAATTATGGTACAAGATATATATATAATAGATGACGACAAATATTCATTACAAGATTTAAAACAACTATTTGCAGATAACGAAGAATATAGGTTTGTAAATGTTTCTACAGAAGAAATAAATAAAGCATTAATAAATATTCCTTCGTTAATTATAATAAATGAAGATAATGTAGATAGAGACATAGAAGAATTGTGTACAACTATAAGAAAAAATGAGGATAATAGTATAACTCCAATTATCGTTATTTCTTCTAATTCGGATAAAGAGCATAGGTTAAATGTTTTAAGAAAAGCCGTAGAATATTATATAAGAAAACCAGTAGATCAAGATTATTTATATTATACCATTAAGAATTTAATGAGATTAATGTATACTAACAGACGTGTTAGTCCATTAACAGGTTTGCCAGGTAATGTACAAATACATGCAGAGCTTAAAAAAAGATTATTTAATAAAGAAGATTTTGGTGTGTTATATTTAGACCTAGATAATTTTAAAGCATATAATGATGTATATGGTTTTATTAAAGGTGATGAGATTATTAAATTTACAGCCAGAACAATTGTAAAAAATGTGCATGCACTAAAAAATAATGATTGTTTTGTAGGTCATATAGGAGGAGATGATTTTGTAGCAATAATCTCTAAAACAAATTATGACGAAATATGCCAAAATATTATAAATGAATTTGATTCTGAAATTTTAAATTATTTTACAGAAGAAGATAGAAAAAGAGGTTATATAGAAGTTGCAAATAGAAGAGGAATATTAGAAGATTTTCCACTTACAGCAATTTCTATAGGTGTGGTTGATGTAGAACCAGATAGATTTGATAATATATTAGAAATTGGTGAAGTTGGTGCACAAGTAAAGCATTCGGCAAAAACAATTCTTGGTAGTAGTTATGTAATAGATAGAAGAAAAGAGTAGATATTTTTGGTAATTAAGAATTAAGTTCTAATACAACCCCTAAATGAATACATTTTAACAAAAGTATTCACATGGGGGTTTTCTTTATGAAAAATCTATCAATAGAAAAACGTGCAATAGAACTTGCACATTATATTATAAATTCAAAAGATACAGTAAGAGGTGCAGCTTCTAAATTTGGAATAAGTAAAAGTACAGTGCACAAAGATTTAAGTGAAAGATTACTAAAGATAAACCCGGTTTTAGCAAAAGAGGTAAGAAAAATTCTAGACAAAAATAAAGCAGAGAGGCACATAAGAGGTGGTATGGCTACAAAACTTAAATATAGTCACATTAAGGAAGATAAAGTAGGATAAAATATTGAAAGAAATAAAAATGAATGTTATCATATTTAGAGGAAAATTTAGGGGAGCAAAAGATGAAACTTAAAAGTGAAGAAACAAAAGATATAAAAGGCTTTAAACATAAAATCAAAAGAGGAGAAAACTATTTTTTAACCATTTTCGATGATAGTGGAATAAAAACAATTAATATTAGTAAATTAAATAAGAAATTAATTACATTTGGCAATGGAAAGAATAATGATATTGCTATTTTTTCGGATACTATTGCTACTAGACAGGGATATTTTGAAATAACCGAATATGGAGTTCTTGCAGTTAATACTACAAAAGGTATATTTATGAAGGGAACAGATAATCGAATATTTGATGAAATTTATTTAGCTGAAGGTAGTTTTATTAAATTTAATAGTCAAGCTAATGAACCTACTAAAGGAATATTAATAGTAATGTCTATAGGAAGAAACTTAAATGAATGGAAAGAATATTCATTAAAACTTGGTAGAAATACACTAGGTAGTGAAAAAAATAATGATATTGTATTGCCATCAAAAGGAATTGCCAAAAGGCATGCAAGTATATATTATTTTAGAAATAATATAACAATAGCTGATGAAGGTAGCTTAAATGGTATTTATATAAATAGGAAAAAAATATTACCTTCGAAAAATAAAAAAATAGAAAATTTAGATGTAATTTTAATTGGAAATTCTAAAATTGTAGTATTTGGAGATAAGTTAATCTATCAGCTTTCAGAGTCAGGAGTGCAAGTGGATGCCCTAGATATCGTAAAAAAAGTTCGTGTAAAATTTAAAACGCAAGAGATTGCTTCACACACAAGTATGACAATTAAGCCATCCGAATTTGTTGCTTTTGTAGGTGGATCAGGAGCAGGTAAATCAACTTTTATGAAATGTATAAGTGGTGTAGACAGACCAACAAGTGGAAAAGTACTAATAAATGGCGAAAATTTATATGATAATTATGATGAACTAAAATATAATATTGGATATGTACCACAAGAGGATATAGTATATTCTAATTTAACTTTGCATGATACATTACAGTATGCAGCGAAATTAAGAATGCCTGATAATACAACAAGAAAAGAACGAAATATTAGAATAAAAGAAGTTTTGGAAATTGTTCAACTTACAGAGCTAGAAAACTCATATATAAGGCAATTAAGTGGGGGACAAAGAAAGAGAGCTAGTATTGCAGTAGAACTTATTGCTGCCCCCAACCTATTTTTCTTGGATGAACCAACAAGTGGATTAGATCCTGGCACAGAGAGAAGCATAATGTTAACTTTAAGAAAAATGGCAGAAATGGGAAAAACAGTTATATTAGTTACACATAATACACTGAATTTACATTTATGCGATAAAGTTGCTTTCTTTGGTAAAGGTGGTAAGTTATGCTTTTTTGGAAGACCAAAAGATGCACTAGAATTTTTTGGAGTTGACGATTTTGTAGATATATATACATTACTAAATGAAGATGTAGAACTTTGGTATAATAAATTTAAAAGTATAGAAGAAACCATAAAAGTAGAAGAAGATATAGAAGAGAAAGCAAAAATAAAAAAGAAAAAGAAATCATTTTTTAGACAATTAATGATTTTAATTTCTAGATATATAAAATTGATTACAAATGATTTTCAGCAATTATTTTTATTAATTGCACAAGCTCCAGTAGTTGCAATCTTATTGGCAATGGTTGCAAGTGAAGATATATATTCTAGTTATGATGACACTAAGGCGATAATGTTTTCTATTGGATGTGCCTCTATATGGCTTGGACTTTTAAATTCTGTACAAGAAATATGTAAAGAAAAGGTAATTTTGCAGAAAGAACATATGGCAGATTTAAAATTATCTTCATATTTGCTATCGAAATTTATAGTTCAGGGAATAATAGCATTTATACAAGCAACATTATTAGTTGGAATCTTTCAAAAAATAGTTGGTAGTTCAGAACATAGTATTCTGATTGACGGATATTGGGATATACAATTGGTTTCATTTTTATCAATATTAGCAGCTGCTTCAACCGGTTTATTCATTTCTGCTGTAGTAAAAAATTCCAATATAGCTATGTCAGTAATACCACTTATATTAGTTCCTCAGCTATTATATTCAGGAATGCTATTTAAATTAGATGGAATAACAGATTTTGTATCTAATTTTGTACTATGTAGATGGACTGTCGAAGCATTAGGAACAAGTGTAAACTTGAATGACCTTACACATATTGCCCAAACAATTAATCCATTAATAGAAATAGAGCCAGAGAATTATTTTACATTTACAACAGAACATATGATAGAAGTTATAGGAATTATATTATTAATGACAGCTGTTTTGATGTTAGCAAGTTATTTTGTATTAAGGAAAAATGTTAATAAGAATATGTAAGTTAATATAATAAAAAAAGCGCTTCTAGGCGCTTTTTTATTTAACTTTTATTAAAATAACATATCTTTAAATAGTACTAATGTTTTAATTATATTATCCCATAATGAAGATTGCTCTTCTTCTTCCTGTTCATAAGTTGATTCTTTATCAGAAGTATTACCTGCTGCGATAGATTCTGCTTCTTTTATAAAGTTATGAACATGACCTTCATAAACATTATATTGGTTACCAACCACTATGAATGCATGAGGTTCACCATCAGCTATAAATCTTTGCACATATGGAATAGATGAAATTTTCATTGCTTCATTATATACTGTGTCACTATTTTTAAATGGTACTGTAGTATCATTTGTACCATGAATTATAAGTAATGGAACTTCACATTTTCTTAAACTATTTATAGCATCTTGTTTTTCATCAAAATTTTCTTCTGTTAAACCTACACCAACTGTGGTTATTAAGAATTCTTTTATCTGCTCATCTGTAAGTATATCACTTAAGCTATCTTTATCAAAAATACCTAATATCATAGATATTAATTCAGAATCACCAACAGTATTTAATAAGTCTTTAATTATTCCTGTCATTGAAGTATATCCACAGTCATCAACTAACCCGATTACATTCTTATCTTTTATTGTTTGACCGTTAACTTCTAGACCAGATAAAAATAATGTTGTTGCACCACCTAAAGATACACCATGAACTAATATTTGACTACAATTATTTGAGTATCTATTGTTAAGATATGTTAACCAATCAAAAACATCTAAGCTTTCTAGATATCCCATTCCATTACTACCACTTGTATTACCAGCTCCTCTTAAATCAGGAGCTAATATGTTGTATCCTTGTTCTAGATACATTTCGCCAAGTGCATCTGTTATAGCTTGACCATTCATCATGAAACCATGGACTAAAACCACCCATTTATTTGATTTAGGTGTGCCATCAGAATTTAAATCGTTAGCATAGTAAATATTAGCACTTAATTCTACATTATATTTGTCTCCTACAAGTTTAGTTGCAGTTGTTGAATCTATTGTAACTGTTTCATCTGGAACCATCATTACTATAGATGAATTAAATAATGATATTATTTCATTTAATATATTTTGAATTAAATTTTGCGAATTATTTGAGTTATCATTTATAATTTTATTTAAAAGTTTATTGGAAATATTAGAAACTGTTGCAGAATTAGGATAATTTTTCCTAAGTTCTAAAACTTTAGTTATCATTTGTTTTTTGATAGTATTATAATCTGAATTAAAATTTAACCCTTTTGTATAAGAATTAAAAACATTTAAGAAATTTTTGTAAGTATTTCTGTCAAAATACTGTTCATCTTGAAAAATTATGTTCATGTAATCATTGTACTTGTAACTAGAATAAGCTTGTACGCTACTAAATGTAAAAAATGTAATAAAAAGTACTATTAAAATAATTGATAATGTTTTATGAAATAAAAATTTTTTTCTCATAAAAATCCCCCTAATATAAATTTTACTTAAAATTATGTTAACTGCTTTAAGCTGCATAAATTATAACATTTTTTACCAATAAAGTCAACATAAAATACATCACAAGCATATATGCTATTACATAAAATATACTAGGTGATAGTAATGAACAAAATAAAAAAAGGAAGTAGTGTTGTAAAAAAAGCTGGTAATAAGGAAATTGTATTTGTGGTAGAGAAGATATTTTCAGAAAAAAGGAAGAAAATAGCTATTTTAAAAGGTTTGTGCATTAGAATTATAGAGAAAGTACCTGTATCTGAGTTAGAATTAGTTGACAGAGGATATGTTAATAAGTATATAGAAGAAAGAAATAAAATATTAGAAAAGCGAATTTATAGTAGAAAAAATTCGTATAATAATATGAAAACTGGAAAAATAGTACATCTTGATGGAGATAAGCGATATATGGAAAAGTCGTATAAATATTATAAAAAATTAGGTCTAAATGCTGTAGTAAAATTTGTACCGGAAGAAAAGCAAGAATATATTATAAAAGACTTAATTTCAAGGTATAGACCAGATATATTAGTAATAACAGGACATGATGGGATGATAAAAAAAGGAAGGAACTATAGTGATATATATAATTATATGAATTCTAGATTTTTTGTAAATACAGTAAAACGAGCAAAAGAACACGAATATGGGAAAAATCTAGTTATATTTGCAGGAGCATGCCAGAGTTATTTTGAAGCATTAATAAATGCAGGTGCAAATTTTGCATCTTCACCAGCTAGGGTACTATTAGATTTTGCTGATCCATTAATAGTTGCAGAGAAAATTGCAACAACAGATAGTGATTGTTATATTACAATAAATGATATTGCAGATGATTTAAGAGATGGAAAAGATGGTGTTGGAGGAATAGGAGCTAAAGGAAAGAAACACAAAGTAACATCATTGTAACTTAAATGTAATACAAACGTAACATTAACAAAACAAATGTTAATAATCGCCTATATATGAGGCAAAACCGTTGATAGACATGAGATACACTGTTTTGACACTGTTCGACAAAACTGCTATAATTAATTCAGTTTTGAAAAGTAGGTGATGAAATGATTTGTAGAGATGATATAACAAATCTAAAAACAGATATTGATGGAAAAGTTGGTCAAAAGATCATAGTAAAAGGATCTTTAGGCAGAAGCAGGACTTTTGAGAAGGAAGCCACAATAGAAAAAGCCTATCCAAATATTTTTATAGTAAAATATGAAGAAAATGATAGAAATGTAACTTATAGTTACACAGATATCTTAACAAGAACTGTAGAAGTTCAGGTATTTGATGGGCAAGAATATAGTCCATTAATACCACCAGCAGAAGATAAAAAGCCAAGTAAAAAGATGGATTTATAATCAAGCTATAAAGGTTATAAATAAAATTGGTTAAAGATAAATGAAAATTCCTAGAAATAGGAATTTTTTTTTGCCTCTTTCATATAAATATAAAAAAGAAAAGGAGGTAAAAAATGAGTATAGAAGTTTTACAAGACAACTTATGCGTTAATAGACTTATAGAAGGGAAGAAAAAAGAAATTACTTTAGAAAGTTCTATAATAGTTCCAGATATTAAACCAGATATTGTAAAACCAATAGATTTAAGTGGAAATGTTTGTATATATAAAAAAGAAATAATAAATGGAAGGGTAAAAATAGATGGAACGATAGATAGTAACATTATATATCTAGTTGATAGTGGTGATGAACTTATAAGGGGGCTTAATAGTAATATAGATTTTTCCGAATTTTTAGAAATAGATAGTAATATATCACAAGCAGATATTGATGCAAATATAGTTCTAAAAAATATGGAATGTGATGTTTTAAACGGAAGAAAAGTTAATTTAAAAGCTACTATAGAGATAAATGTAAGATTATATTCAAATGATGGAATAAGTATATTAAAAGATATAAATGGAATTTCCGGGATACAAAAGCTTAATAAAATAGTACAATTAAATTCTATGGTTGGCAAAAACACTACGAAAGCTATTGCGAAAGAAAACATATTACTTAATTCAGAAGAAAAAGTTATGGAAATATTAAAGAAAGAAGTAAGAATAATAAATAAAGATTTTAAAGTAAGTTACAATAAAGTTGTAGCCAAGGCTGAGCTTAGTGTTAAAATTTTATATTTAACAGAGGAAGGAAAAATAAATTATGTAGAAAAAATAATTCCTATTATGGGATTTATAGATATGGAAAATGTTACAGAAGAAAATATTTGCGAGCTTAAGTACTGTATGAAAAATATCTTAGTAAAACTAAATAATACTGATGAAAACTCTATATATCTAGAAGTAGAAGTAGAGATTAGTTGCTATTCTTACGAAACTAAAGATATAGAACTTGTGCAAGATGTATATACTCCTTTTTCTAATATTCAATACAAGCAAAAAACTGTAAAAGCAATGGTTGGCTTACAAAATGTGAGTGATATCTATCAGCTAAAAGAACAGATTTCGGATTCAGAAATTAGTAACAGTAGAATTTATAATGTAAGTACGACAAGTAGTATAAATAATGTAAAAATAGCGGGAACTAAAGCTATTTACGAAGGTGAAGTAAGTGTAAATATTTTGTATGAAAGTACAGAAGTTACACGTATAGATAAAAAAGAATTTAAATTTCCTATAAATTACGAATTAAATATATTAGAAGGAATTAGCGAAGAAAACTTAGATATTATGGTTGATGTAGAAAAATACGAAATTTCTTCACAAACTGATAATATTCAAATTAACATAGACTTAAATATAAGTACTAAAATGTTTAAAACTATTGAACTTAATATAATAGAAGACCTAGAAGAAAAAGAATTAGAAGATAAAGAAGAATATAGTATTATAGTATATTTCGTTAAAGCAGGTGATACTTTGTGGAATATAGCAAAGAAATTTAGAAGTACTGTGGAAAATATAAAACAAATTAACAATATTGAAGACGAGGATAAATTAGCAATAAATCAACAATTGTTTATTCCAAGATATGTAGAAAAAGTTAAGGCCATGTAGTATGGAAAAGATTTATTCTAGGAAGAAAATAAATCTTTCTAAAAAGTATAGAATGTTAATATTAGTATTAGTAACAGCATTGTTTACTGTGGTATATTTAATAAAAACGATAGGTCCTACGTTTAACCAGTTATGCTTAAGTGAAGCAAAGTCAACAGCAACACAAATTGTACATGAGACGATAGATGAGGTAATGGAAAAATATGGGTATAATGATTTAATTACAACAGTAAAAGATAAAGATGGCAAAATAGTATCCATGCAAGCGAATATTGCAATAATGAATAAAATCGTTTCACAAATTGCACTTAAGATACAGGAGAAAATAGATAATCAAGATAGTAGGGATATATCTATTAGGTTAGGAACCTTTACAGGAATTACATTGTTATCTGGAAGAGGCCCAAAGGTTCCTATTAGAATATCTAGTATAGGTAATTTGGATACAAAAATAAGTAGTGAATTTACATCAGCTGGAATAAACCAATCTATACATAGAATATTTGCTAGTATTAATTGTAAGATAGATGTATTAACACCATTTAATACCATAAGTAGTCAGATTGAGGAAAAGGTTATATTAGCAGAAAATGTAATTATTGGTGAAATTCCAGAAAACTATTTAGACATAGGAAATTTATTAAATGCAAATAAAAATAATTAGTTAACATATTAAATTTCAAAAAAATTCAAAAAAAACTCCCCAAAACCTGAAAAACGTGTTATAATGTGAAAGAAGTGTTATATTTTATAAAATGCCTAGTAATATATTATTGAAATAAAATAAATAAAGGAGATAATATATGGATAAATTAAATGTAAAGAACTTAATTAACATTAAAGTAATTGGAATTGGCGGAGCTGGTAACAATGCTGTTAACAGAATGATTGAAGACGGAATCGAAGGGGTAGAATTTTATGAGTTTAACACAGAAGTAAAAGTTCTTGAGGAAGCAAAGACAAAAAATGTTATGCAAATCGGGAAAGAAATTACAAAAGGATTAGGTGCTGGCGGAGATGTATCCATAGGTGAAAGAGCAGCAATGGAAAATAAAGAAGAAATCAAGAATATATTACAAGGTACAGACTTATTGTTCTTAACTGCCGGAATGGGTGGCGGAACAGGAACTGGTGCAATTCCTGCAATAGCACAATTTGCAAAAGAGATGGGAATATTAACAGTTGGTATAGTTTCTAAACCATTTTCTTTTGAAGGAAAAGTACGAATGGCAAGAGCGGAACGAGGAATAGATGAATTACGCGAAAATGTTAATTCATTAATAGTTGTTTTAAATGACAACTTATTAAAAGGGAATTCTAGAATTACATTACAAAATGCATTTAAAGAAGTAGACTTAGTTTTAGAAAAGGGAATAAAAGGTATAACAGACCAAATTGCAACTCCTGGTTTAGTAAATATAGACTTTGCCGATATCAGAACAATTATAGGCTATAAAGGAAACGCTTATATGGGTATTGGTAGAGGAAAAGGAGAACACAGAAATGAACTAGCTGTAAAAGAAGCAATTGGTAATCCTTTAACAGAAACTATGATACAAGGTGCAAAAGGTGTAATCGTAAATATTGCTGGTAGTGCAGAAATGCCATTAGATGAGATTAATGCAATTATGACAGTAATCGGAGATAGAGTAGACAATCCAGAAGCAAATATTATCTTTGGTACAATAATAGACGATTCATTAGAAGATGAAATAGTTATTACTGTAATTGCAACAGGAATAGATAAATAGAGTCGGGATTTGGGGACGTTCCTTAAATCCCTATTTGCTTATATATAAAATAAATAAAGCTGAATATACGTAAAAAACAAAACACCCTAATGTTAAAAAAAATAACATTTAGAGGTGTTTTTTCTTGTGCAAATATGATAAGATTTAGCATATATGAGGTGAGCAGATGAGTTTAAGATTAATATATGGAAAATCTGGATGTGGAAAAAGCGAATATTGTTTTAAAGAGATAGCAAAAAATGTTAATAAAGAAAAAATATATATGATTGTGCCAAACCAAATGGCGTTAATGGCAGAAAAAAGATTGATGGAAAAGGCAGATAATTTGGCATTAGTAAATACAGAAGTAATTACATTTAGTAGAATGGCATTTAGAGTAAGAAATGAGATAGGTGGAGCTAAAAAAACTAATTTAAGTAAAAGTGGTAAAGCAATGCTTCTTTATGATATTTTAAGTAAGTGTAAAGATAATTTGAACTTCTTAGGAAAGAATGCAGAAAATGTTGACATTATAGGAAATTCAATTACAGAATTTAAAAAACATAGAATAAATATAGATAACTTAAAAGAAGAAGCTAATACAACCACTGATATATACCTAAAGCTAAAATTAAATGACATGATTACTATGTATGAAGAATTCGAAAAAAGCATACAAGATAAATTTTTAGATGAAAATGATGTATTAGACATTTTAAATACACAAATTTTAGAAAGCAATCAGTTTAAAGATGCAATAATTTATATAGATGAATTTGTTGGTTTTACAACTCAGGAATATGAAATTATAGCTAAACTAATGCAACTAGCAAAAGAAGTAAATGTTACGATATGTACAGATAATTTAGTTCAGCAAGAAGATGCAGATAAAGATATTTTTTATGCAAATAAAAATACAGGAATTAAACTAATTAATTTAGCGAAAGAATACGGAATAGAAATAGAGGATGATGTTAAACTTACAGAATTACATAGGTTTAAAAATTCTGAATTAAAACATTTAGAAGAAAATTTTTATGCAGTACCTTATAAAACATATAAAGAAGAGCCAAAAAATATAAAACTATTTTTAGCAAATAACCAATATACAGAGATAGAACATATAGCCTCAGAAATAGTAAAATTAGTTAGGAATGAAAATTATAGGTATAAAGATATATCTGTTATAACTAAAAATTTAAACTTATATTCTAGTTTAATAAAAGTTATTTTTGCAAGCTATAATATTCCAGTTTTTATAGACGAAAAAAAGGAATTAAGTGAAAACGTTTTAGTAAAATTTTTAATAGCAGTATTAGAGATCTGTAATAAAAATTGGTCATATGAAGCTGTATTTAATTATTTAAAAACAGGTTTTGTAAATATAGATAAAGAAGAAATATTTAAGCTAGAAAACTATTGTATAAGATGGGGTATAAAAGGTAATAAGTGGTATAAAGAAGATTGGAATTATGTAGGAAAAGATGAATATACAGAAGAGGAACTAGCAAGATTAAATGAACTTAGAAAAATGATTGTTACACCAATTAGAAAACTACAAGAAAAATCTAGGAAAGATAATAGTTTTATAAATTTAACTAAGATTTTGTACGAATTTTTAGAAGAGATGAAGATAGAAGAAGTTATCACTTCTAAAATAGAAAAACTAGAAGAAAAAGGATTTATAGAGATTGCAAATGAATACGAAAGTAGTTTTAAAGTCCTTATAGAATTATTTGATGAAATCGTACTAGTCTTTGGAGAAGAAAAAACTAATTTTGATAAATATATGAGTATATTAAAAATAGGTTTAAAAAATACGGGACTTGGAAAAATCCCAGCAACACAGGATCAAGTTATAGTAGGAGATGTAAATAGATCTAGAAGTCACAAAGTTAGAGCTGTGTTTATTATAGGAATAAATGACGGAGAATTTCCAAGTATCTATAAGGATGAAGGATTCTTTAATGACAAAGATAGGGAATATTTAAAAGCACAGGGATTTGATTTAGCAAATGGAAGCTTAGAAAACTTATATGAAGAAAATTTTAATATATACAAAGCATTTACAATTGCAGAAGAAAAATTATTTTTATCATATGCTTCATCAGACAATGAAGGAAGAACATTAAGACCTTCTATATTAATCACAAAATTAAAGAAGATTTATCCAAACTTAAAAGAAACAAGTGACATAATTACTCAAGAAAAAGAAATTATTACTACAAACAATACATTTGATAATTTAATAGAAAAATTAAATGCATATCAAGAAGGAGAAGAAATAGAGGATATTTGGTTTGATGTTTTAAAATATTACGAAAATAATCCTTTATGGAAAGGTAGATTACAAAAAAGCTTAGAAGGAATAAAATATACGAATGTTCCAGAAAAAATCAAACCAGAGTTTGTAAAAAAATTATATGGGGAGACATTACATACAACGATTTCAAGGTTAGAAAGATATAGGAGTTGTCCATTTTCGTTTTACTTAGAATATGGACTAAAACTAAAAGAAAAAAAATCATTAAAATTACAACCAATAGATACAGGGTCTTTTATGCACGAGGTTATAGATGAATTCTTTGAGGAAGTTTCTACTAAAAAAATAAGTATAAAAGACCTTGATAAAGCAGAAATAGAAAAAATAGTAAAACAAATAATTGAAGAAAAGTTAAATTTAAAAGCTAATTACATTTTTAAAAGTATTCCGAAATTTATGGTACTTACAAATAGGTTATGCAGATTAGTAACTTTATCTATAGTATATATTGTTCAAGGGCTACAAGCTACCGATTTTGAAGTTGTAGGAAACGAGATAGAATTTAAAAATGGAAAAGAGTATAAGCCAATAGAAATTACTACAGAAGATGGAAGAAAAGTAGAAATAACAGGTAAGATAGATAGAATTGATTTAGCCAAAGATGCAACAGGAAAATATATACGAATAATAGATTATAAATCATCAGCAAAAGATATAAATTTAAATGAAGTATTAGCAGGGTTACAATTGCAATTAATTACTTACTTAGATGCAGTATGCGAAGAAAAAGACGTAATACCAGCAGGAGTATTATATTTTGGCTTAACAGAGCCTAAATTAGATAAAGTAAAAAATGCTAAAAACATAACAGATGAAGAGGTAGAACAAAAAATAAGAGAACACTTTAGAATGAATGGGTTAGTATTGGCAGAGATGAATGTAATTAATATGATGGATAATAACTTAAAAGATGGCGAGAAATCTACTACAATTCCAGTTAAATTAAAGAAAGATGGAAGTATGGATAAAACATCTAAAGTAGTATCAAGAAAGGAATTCGAAATACTACAAAAATATGTAAAGAAAACTTTAGGAGATATTTCTAAAGAGATTTTAGATGGAAATATAGACATAAAGCCATATTATAATGTTAAAAATAAAAGAAAACCATGTGAATATTGTGTATATGGTTCAATATGTAATTTTAAAAAGGGCTTTTATGGCAATGACTATAATTATATAGACAATCTAGAAAAAGACTATATACTAGAATGTATGAACTTTAGGGACGGGGGTAAAAGTTCATAAGTATACATAAAACAACAAGCGAAGTAAGTCACTAAGAGCTAGAAAGGAGAGTCTAATGGATTTAAATAATGAAAATATATTGCATGTAAAAAATAGTGATGTTGAATATTTACAATTTAAAGAATTACTAAAATATGCAGATAAATTGCAACATGCATATTCGTTAAAACCATTGCAATTTAGTGATAAGAATGACAAAGCATCAATAAATTATGAAAAAATATGTAAAACATTGGACATAGATTCTAATCAAATAATTAAGTCAGCACAAAAACACACAGATATCGTTAAAGATATAACAGAATATACAACTGAAAAATTTGAATTTGTAGATGGATTTATAACAAATAGGAAAAATATACCATTAGTTACAAAATATGCAGATTGCACACCTATAATTTTATATGATAAAATGAAAAATGTGATAGGAAATGTGCATTCAGGTTGGAGAGGCACTTTGCAAAGAATAAGTGCTAAAGCAGTTAAAATGATGATAGAAAAATATAATTGCAATCCAGCAGATATAATAGTATGTATAGGTCCATGCATAAAGCAATGTCATTTTCAAGTAGAAGGGGATTTTATAGCTAAATTTAAACAAGAATTTGGAAATGTAGAAAAATATTATAAAACAGGAAAAGTAATAGAAGGAAAGCAAAAGTACTATTTTGACACAACAAATTTAATAATTGATTATTTAACCGAAATAGGAATAAAAAGAGAGAATATATTTGATAGCAATATTTGTAGTGTCTGCAATGTTGCTAATATGTATTCATACAGGGCAGAAAAAGAAAAATCAGATAGGAATATGAATATCGTAATGCTAAAATAAAAAGTAGAGATGGTGGGGATTTGGGGACGTTCCTAAAATCCCTATTGGTTGTAAAATATTATGAATTTTAGAGATAGGAGAGAAAAAGAATTTGACATAAAATTTGAACTTTAAGCTCCGTCCCTAAAGTTCAGAAGGGAGAAAAACACATGATACCAGCTAGGTTACAAAAAGGTGATACATTAGGAATAATTGCACCTTCAGATAGTGTGACAGAGAAAAATTTAGAGGAGTTTAATAATTCAATACTATTAATGGAAGGTTCAGGCTATAAATTAAAGATAGGAAAGAATGTATTTGCTAATCCGACAGGATATGGTGCGACAGCAGAGCAAAAGGCCGAAGACTTAAATAGAATGTTTGCAGATGATGAAGTGAAAATGGTTTGGTGTGCAAAAGGTGGATTTAATTCTAATTCTATTTTTGATTTAATCGATTATGAATTAGTTAAAAGGAATCCAAAAATTTTATGTGGGTATAGTGATACTACAGCAATAGCAAATATGATATATGAAAAAACAGGGCTAGTTACATTTTCCGGTCAAACCTTTAAAGGTCTTTCAGCTTGTGAAACAGAGTATTGCTATAAAGAGATTATAAAGAGATTTCAAGATGGAAGTTTAGAATTAGGAACAAAAGATGATGAATATAGAGTAATTAATCCAGGGCAAGCAGAAGGAATTATGATTGGTGGAAATTTAAGTATTATGTCTAATTTAATAACAGGAAAATATAATGTAGATGTTACCGATAAAATTCTATTCTTAGAAGAATTTTGGTTAGAATCTCCACCTGAAGCAGTGAGTTCATATTTTTATAGAATGAAACAAAATGATGTGTTTAGCAAAATTAAAGGAATTTGGCTTGGTGGATATGAACATGAATCTGGAATAACGCTTGCACAAGTTTTAAAAGATACAATAGGAAATGAATATAATTTCCCAATAATTCAATCAGATAATTTTGGACATATAGATCCAAAGACAGTTATACCAATTGGTGTTAAAGTAAGGATAGATACAGATGACAAAGTAAAAATAAAATTATTAGAAAAGTGTGTAAACTAGCATAAAGAGGTGTAAAAATTGTACGACAATTGGGAGGATTTAGAAAAATCAATAATAGGTTGTAAAAAGTGCAAATTATGCAATAATAGAACTAATATAGTATTTGCAGATGGAAATAAAAATGCAAACGTGATGCTTATAGGAGAAGGTCCAGGAGCAGATGAAGATAAGCAAGGAGTGCCTTTTGTAGGTAAAGCAGGACAACTAATGAACAAAGCATTTGAAGGGTTAGGGATAGATAGAAAAAAATTATATATAGCTAATATAGTAAAATGTAGACCACCAAACAATAGAGTACCAGAAGAAGATGAAGCAAGAGCATGCTTGGACTATTTAAGAAATCAAGTAATATTAGTAAAACCACAAATAATAGTACTTATGGGAAGTACTGCACTTCAGAATATATTAGGAAAAGAATATAAAATAACAGCAAGTAGAGGACACTGGATAGAAAAGAAAGGAATAATGTATATGCCAACATGGCACCCAGCAGCACTTTTAAGAGACGAAAACAAAAAAATAGACTTTTGGCGCGATTTTAAAAAAGTAATTGCAATGTGTGAAGAGCTAAAAATTGGTATTTAGGAATAGAAGGGATTTAGGGACGTTCCTAAAATCCCTAAAATAACGATTATTGTTTTTCTAAAGTGTATTAAGTAAAATAAATATTGGAGGCTAAAATGGAGAAATATTTTAAAGATATGGACTATGAAAAAATAAGTGAAGAAGAAGCTTTTAATGGAAGAAGAGTGAAAGTAAAAATAGAAAAATATTATAATAAAAGAGATAATAAAGAAGTATATCGTGAACACATAAAAGCAGGAAATGGTGCTGTTATAATGCCTTTTTTAGATGATAATACATTAATAATGATAGAAGAAATAAGAACGCCAATAGGAAAAAGTATATTAGCATTTCCGGCAGGACTAATTGAAAAAGGTGAAGAACCAGCAGATGCAGCCAAAAGGGAATTAGAAGAAGAAACTGGATACAGAGCAGGAGAAATTGAACAAATAATATATGAATATCCAGCAGTAGGATATTCTGATGAAAAAGTATATATTTTTAAGGCAAAAAATTTAACAAAAACACAAAGACATTTAGATCCTACAGAAGATATAAAAGTACATAAAATATCTGTAGATGAACTAAAAGAATTATACCGAAATGGAGAGATACATTCTTCTGCAGAACTTATAGCAATATTAAGTTATTTTTCGAAAATATAATTTAGCTAAAAAATTTATAAATAGGAAGAGGGAAAAAAGGAACGTCCCTGAATCCCTTGGGAAAGCGTTCCCAAATCCCAATAGGAGGAGAAAAAGTGGAAAATATAATAGATGAAGCAAATAGATGTCTAAGTTGTAAAGTGAGGCCATGCTCTAAAGCATGTCCATTAGGAAATGATATTCCAAGCTTTATAAAGCAAGTAAAAGAAAATAATTTAGAAGAAGCATTTAAAATTTTAACTCAAACTACAGTTTTAGGTGCAATATGTGGAAGAGTTTGCCCTCACTTTAAACAATGTATGGGTAGTTGTGTAAGAGGAATTAAATCTGAGCCAATCAATATCGGAAATTTAGAAACTTATATTTTTGATAATGCTTTACAAAAGAACTATAAAATAGAAACAACTAATAAAATAGAAGGAAAGAAAGTTGCAGTAATTGGTGGAGGACCATCAGGACTTACATGTGCAGCATTTTTAAGTATGAATGGGGCTAAAGTTACAATTTACGAAAAACAACCAAAACTTGGTGGAATTACAAGATATGGTATTCCAGATTTTAGATTACCAAGAGAAGTTATAGATAAAACAGTAGAAAAAATATTAAGTCTAGGAATAGAAGCAAAATGTAATCAAACTTTAGGAAAAGATTATGAATTAGTAGATATAGAAAAGCAATATGATGCTGTATATTTAAGTGTTGGAGCAAATGTATCATCAAAAATGAATATACCAGGTGAAGATTTAGATGGAGTATATGGGGGAAATGAATTATTAGAAACAGGAATTCATCCAGATTATACCGGTAAATCTGTTGCTGTAAGTGGTGGCGGAAATGTAGCAATGGATGCTGCAAGAACTATAAAAAGATTAGGTGCTAAAAATGTATATGTAATATATAGAAGAGCAAGAGAACAAATGCCAGCAGAAGATTACGAAGTAGAAGAAGCGATGAAAGAAGGAGTAGAGTTTTTATTCCAAAATAATATTGTTAAAATAATAGGAAATGATAAAGTAGAAAAATTGGAATGTATCAAAACAGAGCTTGTTCAAAGAGAAGGAGAAAAAAGATTAGTTCCTGTGAATATAGAAGGCTCTAATTATACATTAGATATGGATTATATTGTAATGGCTGTTGGTTCTAAAGCGAATAAGGAAGTTGTCGAAAAGACAGGATTAGAAACAACTGAGTATGGAAATATAAAAGTAGATGAAAGATATATGACATCTAGAAAAGGAGTTTTTGCTGGAGGAGATTTAATAGGAACTAAAGCGACAGTAGCATGGGCTGCACGTTCTGGAAGAAATGCTTCAGAGGAAATAATAAAATACTTATTAGGAGAAGGATAATGAAAATAAGAAGACTACAAAAAGAGGATATTCCAGAACTATTAAATTTACGAATAGAGCAACAAAAAGAATATCACGAATGTTTAAATGAAGAAGAAAAACACATAATAGAATATACTAGGGACTACATAAATGGAAATTTAAATAAAGATTTGTTTATGTTTGGAGTTTTTAAAAACAATGAAATAGTTGCAATATGTGGATATAATGTTTGGAATGGTTTCCCATCACTTACTAATCATTCAGGAAAAATTGCATATCTATGTAGTGCCTATACAAAGCAGGAGTATAGGGGACAAGGCATTATGCAAGAACTATTAGATAAAAGTATTAATACAATAAAAGAAAACGGTATAACTAGAATAAAACTTAATTCAAGTAAAGAAAATGCAATTAGAATTTATTCAAGACTTGGATTTACAAAAGATGAAACTGCAATGATTTTAGATTTATAAATAAAGATTTAAATACACTTACCAAATGTTGGAAAGTGTATTTAGTATTTAGAAGATACTATGATGATGACGAATGGTAAAAGCAACTCGTAAGAGTTGCTTTTTGCTTTTATATATTCATATATTAAATCTGTTTACTTTTTCAAGTTTTTGATATATAATGCTTGCAAACACAAAAAAAATGAAGGGATGAAGCTTATGTACAATTTTAAAGAGGTAGAGAAAAAATGGCAAGATAAATGGTATGCAGAAGGTACCTTTAATGCAAAAAATGATTATTCAAAGGAAAAATGGTATGGCTTGATAGAATTCCCATATCCATCAGGACAAGGTTTGCATGTTGGACATCCAAGAAGCTATACAGCACTTGATATAATAGCAAGAAAAAGAAGAATGCAAGGATATAATGTATTATTCCCAATTGGATTTGATGCATTTGGTCTTCCAGCAGAAAACTATGCAATAAAAAATCATGTTCATCCTAAAATAACTACAGAAAAAAATATAAATCATTTTAGAGAACAATTAAAATCTATAGGATTTTCTTTTGACTGGTCAAGAGAAGTAAATACAACAGATCCTAATTATTATAAATGGACACAATGGATTTTTATTCAATTATATAAACATGGATTAGCATATAAAGCAACAATGCCAATAAATTTCTGTACAGGTTGTAAGGTAGGCTTAGCAAATGAAGAAGTTGTAAACGGTGTTTGCGAAAGATGTGGAAGTCCAGTAGTACAAAAAGAAAAAAGCCAATGGATGCTAAAAATTACAGAATATGCACAAAGATTAATTGATGATTTAGATGATGTTAATTTCTTAGACAAAATTAAAGCACAACAAATAAATTGGATTGGTAGAAGCGAAGGAGCAGAAGTTAATTTTAAAATAAGTGGAACAGATGATAATCTTCTTATTTATACAACTAGACCAGATACAATATTTGGTGCAACATATATGGTTATAGCTCCAGAACATAAACTAATAGAAAAATATAAAGATAGAATTACAAACCTTGAAGAAGTAGAAGAATATAAGAAAAAAGCAGCATTAAAATCAGATTTTGAAAGAGCAGAACTAAACAAAGAAAAAACAGGTGTAGAAATAAAAGGAATAAAAGCTATTAATCCATTAACAAACGAAGAAATACCAATTTGGATTTCTGATTATGTATTAATAACATATGGAACAGGTGCAATAATGGCAGTTCCTGCGCATGATACAAGAGATTTTGAATTTGCTAAAAAGTTTAATTTACCAATTAAACCAGTAATAATAGAAAAACCAAAAGATTATGATAATAACAAAGAAAGTCTAGAGTTATTAGAAAAAGAAATAGATGCGAAATTTTCATACTGTTTTGGCGATGATGAAAAGCAAAATATGTCTGAAGCATTTACAGATGTTAATAATGGTATTGCTGTAAATTCAGGTTTCTTAGATGGACTAGAATCTAAGGATGCTATAAATAAAGCAATAGAATATATAGAAGAACACAAATTAGGAGAAAGAAAAGTAAATTACAAACTTCGTGATTGGGTATTTTCTAGACAACGTTATTGGGGAGAACCAATACCAATGGTATATTGCGAAAAATGTGGTTGGGTTCCAATTCCAGAAGAGGAATTACCATTAAAACTACCAGATGTTGAAGATTATGAACCAGGAGAAAACGGAGAATCTCCACTTGCAAAACACGAAGAATGGATAAATACTACATGTCCACATTGTGGTGGAAAAGCAAGAAGAGAAACAGATACAATGCCACAATGGGCTGGTTCATCTTGGTATTATTTAAGATATATGGATCCACATAATGATAAAGCTTTGGCTTCAAAAGAAGCATTAGAATATTGGTCACCAGTAGATTGGTATAATGGTGGAATGGAACATACTACACTACACTTACTATATTCAAGATTTTGGCATAAATTCTTATATGATATTGGTGTAGTACCAACAAAAGAACCATATGCAAAGCGTACATCACATGGAATGATACTAGGAAGCAATGGTGAAAAAATGTCTAAATCAAAAGGAAATGTAATAAATCCAGATGAAATAGTAGATGAATTTGGAGCAGATGCATTTAGAGTATACGAAATGTTTATGGGACCTTTTGACCAAACAGCGCCATGGTCTATGGAAAGTATTAGAGGATGTATGAAGTTCTTAGATAGAGTATGGAATATGCAAGACTTCTTGGTAGATGGAGATGAATATTCAGAAAAATTCGAAAAGATGATGCATAAAGCAATAAAGAAAGTTTCATCAGATATAGAAGAAATGAAGTTTAATACTTCTGTTGCAACTTTTATGACAATGGTAAATGAATTTTATAAAGAAAAACAAATTAATAAAGCAGAATTTGCAACATTTTTACAATTATTAAATCCATTTGCACCACATATGACAGAAGAATTATATCAAAAAATAGGTGGTAAAGAAGAGCTAGCATATAAAGCTTGGCCAACATATGATGAAGCTAAAACTATAGAAGATGAAATAGAAATTCCTGTACAAATAAAAGGAAAAGTTAGAGCTACAATTACTATTAAAAAAGACGAAGATGAAGAAGTAGTTAAACAAAAGGCTAAAGAAGCAGTTGCAGGCCAAATAGAAGGTAAGAGAATAATAAAAGAAATATATGTTAAAAATAAAATTTATAATATAGTAATTGGTTAAATAAGCCACTGTCCAAATCTTTGATTTGGCAACAGTGGGCTATAGTTGACGAAGTCAACAGGAACATTACAGTTATGTTTTGTAACATGGCTGTAATGTTTTTTTAACAATAATGTTATAGAACTTTTTGGCTAATGTAGTATAATATAATTATCTATAGGTATACCAAGGAGAATAGATATGGGGATCGAATCAAATTTAAGAAAAGAAGGAATCAAGGTTACAGAAGAACTTGATAAAATAAAAGTTAATACTATTGCAAAGAATGTTGCTCAAAAGATTGTGGATGCATTCCCTGAACTTGAATTTAAATTAGGGGAAGTATTTATAAAACTTTCTCAATTAAAGATGTACTATGCAGAAGTGCCAAAGGGCTTTTCAGAAGCTAATTATTTCTACAAAAATACTTCAATTTATTTTAACCAAGAAGTCCCTATAGAAAAAATCGAAAATTATGCTATTCATGAATGCATTCATTATTTACAAGAAAGAAAGGATAAAGCAGGATTTTTATTAAGGCTAGGCTTATGCGATTTAACACAATATAAAGTTCATGGGCTAGCACTAAATGAGGCAGCAGTACAATATGCAACAGCTAAAGCAACAAAAGAACCAAAAGATAATGTGAAGTATTATGGAATTTCTTTTGATACAATTAGCCCTACTTGTTATCCATTAATATGTAATTTGATTGCGCAAATGGCATATGTAACAGGGGAGAAAGTTCTTTTTGATAGTACTTTTAATAGTAATAATAATTTTAAGGAAACGTTTATAGAAAAAACTTCTGAAGATACATTTTATACATTAGAAAAGAATTTTGATAAGATTTTAAAGCTAGAAGAAGATTTATTAAAATTAAATAATAAGATGGAACTTTCAGATAATTTAAATTCTGGACTTAATAAAAAAAGACTTAAAATAAAGAATAGTATTCAAAGTACATTTATGGAATCACAAAATTTAATAATTACTTCATATTTCGATACAGCTTTTGAAAGAATTACGAATTTAGAAGAGGTAGAGAATTATAGGAGATCATTATATAATTACAAAGATTTAGTTGGATATGTTGATGGAATCGACACATTTAATGAATATTACATTAAGACTATGAATAAACTAGAAAATAAATATAACGAGCTAGAAAAAGGAATTATAGCAGAAGATGAAGAACAAGAAATAGTAGGTTTACCAGCAGAAAGAAGAAATAAATTCCAAATATTCTGGCAAACAGTAAAGAAGTTCTTATTTAAATCAGGTGAAGAGTATAAAAGAGAAGAAAAATAACACAAATAGAGGAAGTGATTCCTCTATTTTTACTTTAATTATAAAAAAATCTTATAAATCCATTGACAACACCAAAAAAACATGCTATTATATATAAGCGATTAAAGAAGAAGGTAACCACTTCCACCTTGTCTATAAAGATAGAAAGGTAAATAATTAAATATAAATATGTATATTGTAATTATTTAAGTGGGTTAACTTGCGTCTTTAAGTTAATTCATTTTTTTATTGTCTAAATTAAATTAGACGAAAATATATGGAGGTGTTTTAGAATAAAACAGGATTTACCTATTAACGAAAAAATTAGAGCCAAAGAAGTCAATCTAATAGACGAAAATGGTGAAAAATTAGGAGTAATGTCACTTAACGAAGCACTTAATATAGCTTCAGAGAAAAATTTGGATGTAGCGTTAGTTTCTCCAAACACAGTACCACCTGTTTGCAAAATTATGAATTATGGTAAATATAAATTTGAGCAAGCAAAGAGGGAAAAAGAAGCTAAAAAAAAGCAAAAAGTATTCGAATTAAAAGAAATTAGAGTAACACCTAATATCGAAGAACACGATTTTGGATTTAAATCTAAAAATGCAAGAAAATTTATAGAAGATGGAGCAAAAGTAAAAATAACAGTTAGATTTAGAGGAAGAGAAGTTAATAATGTTAAATTAGGAGAAGCAGTTATCAACAAATTTATAGAAGAATTAAGTGATATAGCATCTCCAGAAAAGAAACCTTTATTAGAAGGTAGAAATATGTTTGTAATTTTATCAAAAAAAGCATAAATAGAAAGGAGCAATTAAAATGCCAAAATTAAAAACAAATAAAGCTGCAAGCAAAAGATATGGTTTTACAGCAAAAGGAAAAGTAAAAAGAACATCTGCAAACGCAAGACACAGATTATCTACAAAAACAAGTAGACAAAAAATGTCTAGAAAACAAAATTCTTATGCAGACAAAACATGTGTTGAAGGAATCAAAAAATTATTACCATATGGTTAATAAAAAGAACGAAGAATGAGGAGGAATAGAAAATGGCAAGAGTAAAAACAGCAAGAATTACTCGTAAAAAACATAAAAAAGTATTAAAACAAGCAAAAGGATATTTTGGTGCAAAAAGATACAGATTTAGAATGGCTAAACAAGCTGTTATGAAATCTGGAATGTATGCATATATAGCTAGAAAAGATAAAAAGAGTAATTTTAGAAAATTATGGATAGCAAGAATAAATGCAGCTGCAAGAATGAATGGAATTTCTTATAGTAAATTAATAGCTGGATTAAAGAAAGCTAATGTAACAATTAACAGAAAAATGTTAGCAGATATCGCTATAACAGATCCAAAAGCATTCACAGAAATTGCTGAAATTGCAAAAAAAGCATAATAAAATAAAATTCTAAGATACTAGTTTGTGAAAACTAGTATTTTTGTGCATAAAAACGCATATTATATAGTAGAAAGGGGGGGAATATTTTTATGGCAGAAGAACAAAAAATCTTGTCAATCATAGATTATATAAATCAAAATAATATATGTAATAAGTATTTAAATAAATTAAAAAATATAATTGGCAGCAGCAATGTAGAAATATTATCTAGGGTTAAAGAAAAACAATCAGCACTAGACAAAATGAAAGTTAGACATTTTGTTTCTGCAAATCAAATAAGTGATTTTGTTGGATATATGATAATTACAGATACAGTCGAAGATGTATATAAAATTAAAAATAAAATAGAAAATGATTTAGGAAATTGTCTAGAGGAAGACTATATAAAAAATCCTAAAAATGGTTATAAGAGTATACACTTAAATTATTTAGTCGAAAAAGATATTCCTCTAGAGATACAGATAAAAACAAAGCAAATGAAAGCTGCACAAGATATTGTACATGATAAAATATATAAAAATTTTAATCTATCAGAAGAATTAAGAAGTGTGCTTAGCAATTTAGTATTTTTAAAAGTATTAAAGCAATAAAGAAAAAACTTTATTGCTTTTTCATTTTTGGTTTTGCAATTAATGAAGCTAAATAACCAAAGAATATTGCGGCAGCAATACCACCTGCTGCATTTTTTATACCTCCAGTAAACGCACCTAAAAGACCTGCTGATTTTACTCCTTCAATAGCGCCTTTTGCTAAATTATATCCGAATCCAGTAAGAGGAACTGTTGCTCCAGCCCCTGCAAAATCAACTAAATATTTATATAGGCCAAGCCCACCTAATATAACACCGGCAGTAACAAATGTAACTAGTATTCTAGCAGAAGTTAACTTTGTTTTATCGATTAAAATTTGACCTATTACACATATAAGCCCACCTACGACAAAAGCCTTTAAAAGTGTAGCCCATTCAAAAACACTTGACCAATCAATATTACTCATGAAATCTCCTCCTAGGGATTTTGTAGGGATTTGGGGACGTTCCTAGAATCCCGATTAATCTTATACTAATATTTTGTGCATGAATTGATAATTTTATACAATTTTACAATATTGAATGTAAAAAAAAGTTATGATAAAATTATAAAAAATTATTTTAGAGGAATGCAAAAGATGATTGAAAGTGAAGTTTTTAAGAGGTATCAATTACCAATAGAAGAATTACGCCCAAAAATAATAGATACAATAGTAGAAGTTTATGGAAAAAGGCATAGAGCTCAAATAGAAGATAGATTAAATAATTTATATATAAATTCATATGTTACAGCCGAGGATGTACAAAATGATTATAATACAAAAAATAGCCATTTTGTATCAATACTATCAGTAAAATTTTTACGAAAAATAGGAATGGAAGTTTCAAAAGAAACAGAAGATAAAGTATATGAAAGAGGAACTTTTCATTTGCAAGAGGAACATAAAGAAGTTTTAAAACAATATTTCGGAACTTCTAATTTTACTGATTATGGAAAAATTCTTTCATTTGATGATAAATTAATAAATTCAGAAAACGACTATGCAAACAGAATGCATAAAGCTAATAGATGTGAGATTTTAAAAGCTATGGGCTTAGAAATTTCGCCAGAAAATTATGATGAAGTTATACAAACTAAGCAAGGTCAAGAATGTTTAAATAGAGTAATGGATATATATAAAGTAGCTGCTGAGTGTAAGAATGAGATTAATCAATTTAAGGAAGATAATAAAGATTATATAGAATATTTAGAAAAAGTTAAAAAATATGAGCAAGAATTAAAATTTAAATACATGAAGGAATATGCAAAGCAAATTGTTCCTTATTGTGATAAAGAACTTGGAACTAAAATAGAAGACGCATTAGCTAAAAACTATAATTCAGATTATAGTTTTACACAAGAAGTAGATAAAGATGGAATATATATTGCAAGGTATGGAGCCCCTCTAATTTTTGCTTTTTCAGAGGATGCAAAAGAAAAATTAGCTAAAGATAACTTTGAATCTATGCGAGTAAAATCAGATAGGGTAAAATATTTTAAAGCCAAAGGACTAGATTTAGGTAATAATTATGAAGATTATGAAAATAGTGAGGAAGCAAAAAAATTATTGCCTGACAAAGAGCTGGTAGAAACAGTGTATACAATAAAAAAAGAATGTGACAAAGAAATGGACATGGAGTTCTTTTTAAATACAGGAAATTACGAGGCTTGTAAAAGAAATATATTAGCACAAGGGATAAAAATACAAGATAGCTTTTGTAAAGAATTTGTCGAAAATGGTGTAACATGTATAGTTCCAAATGTTAGACAAGATGCTAATGGAAACTATAGTTTATTTAATATAGTTCATTTGCCACTAGTAAAAATTTTACCAGAGTATAAAGATGTGCAGATAATACACGAATTACTACATACTGTAGAATCGAGTATGAAACAACTTTCGAAAGATGAAATATATTTTAAATTTGGGTTTGATGAGGCAGTAGAGCCAATATGTCACAATGAAGAAGAACTTATTGTAGACGATAGGCAAAGCAATCCAAATGAGCCAAAAAGAAGCTATGAAATTTTTTCTGAAAATTTGCATCAACAATTAGCAATTGAAGTTACCAGAAGATTACATGAAAAAGGGATATATTTGTATGGCGACCAAAAACTTGCTAAAGAAACTGGATCTACTTCGTATGAGCATTATAATGTTATAACTGCAAACTTTCAGAAAGTGTATAGAGAAGAAATAATTGATGGAATGATGTCACCTACCAGAGACGGGATAACAGAAATTGTTGGAACAGAAAATTTTGAGAGGTTAAATTTGGCTGTAAATGAATATGCTGAACTACCATATTATAAGATGATGGAGGATATTATTGAGAAAAAAGATACAGAACTTACGAGAAAAAGACAAGAACTTGCTAATAGAGGAGCACAAATAGTGGAAGACATGATAGAATATGAACAAGATAGAGAAGAGTATAGCATTTCTGTTCAAAAAATAGGAAAGTCAACAGTCCATAGGCCACTGCAAAGTAAAAGAGTTGCAATGCAAACACTTACAAAAGATAAGACTAAAGTTTTGGAAGGAGAACAGTCAAGAAATGAACAATAATTATTCTAAAGCATATGTAGAAGTATTAGAAATTTTAAAGTATATCCCAAAAGAAGATTCAGAAAAAATTCCTAAAGATATAATGTATACTTTGGAAAAATGTGCAGATAAAGAGTATATCTTTAAAATTAATAAAAGTGTTCCTTTTGAAGAACAGAAGTTAATGGAAGAAACGAAAGATATACTTGCTAATTTTTTTAGAGATTATTGGGCGACTGACTTTCAAAGAGAACAGATTTTAATAAAAGAAAAACAAGATGAGTATGAATTAGAAAAAAACAAGATAAAAATTAACTATGATGAAGTATTTAAGAATAAAAAGATAGAAGAAAAAACAAAAACAGAATTAGTAGTAATACAAGAAAAGAAATGGTATGAAAAGTTTTTGGATTATATGAAGAAAATATTTAAATTCAAAAGGGATTGAGGCAGGGATTTTGGGGACGTTCCTCAAATCCCTTTTTTAAATAGTAGTAAAGTTCTCCTACTAGGAGAACTTTCTGTACTAGATAATTATGGCGTATGCAAGATTTTCTATACTTCTATACTAACGGCGTGTGCAATTCCGGGAATACTTTCACCTTGTTGAGTGGAGGTTGAATTCATTAATGCTCCAGTTGCGATTAATAATATTTTTTTATACTTTTTAGTTTGAAGCATATTAAATAAATATCCAGAGAATACTGTACCGCAACAAGCACAACCACTTCCACCAGCATGTGTGTCTTGGGCTTTTTTATCAAAAATTAAAACTCCACAATCATTGTAATTAGTTTTTATATTAAAACCTTTTGTTTGTGCAAGTTCAATTAATATTTCTTTTCCAACATGTCCAAGGTCACCTGTTATTATGGCATCATAATAACTTGGATTTCTGCCAGTATCGTTAAAGTGTGTAATTAAAGTATCTAGGGCTGCAGGTGCCATAGCAGCTCCCATATTATTAGCATCCTTAATTCCCATATCTATAATTCTACCAGGAGTAAAATGAGTTATAAAAGGACCTGTTCCACTAGAAGAAAGAATTGCAGCCCCAGAACCAGTAACAGTCCATTGGGAAGACTGTGGTCTCTGGTTTCCAAGTTCTAATGGAAATCTAAATTGTTTTTCTGCACTACAAAAGTGACTAGAAGCAGCGCAAATGACATTATTAGCAGCCCCACCATCAATAAATATAGAGCCTAACCCCAAACCTTCAACAAAAGTAGAGCATGCACCGAATATGCCTATAAATGGTATGTTAGAATCGCGTAAACCAAAGCTAGAAGAAATACATTGATTTAATAAATCACCAGCAAAACAGTAATCTATACTAGAGATTGGAAGATTAGATTTTTTTACTGCAGAGTAGACTGTTTCTTTTAGTATTTTACTTTCAGCTTTTTCCCAAGTTTTTTCACCCCAAAACTCGTCTTCTAAGCATTTATCAAAATACTTAGCAAGAGGCCCCTCTGCTTCTTTTGGACCAACAATGCATGCTGTATCTAAAATAGTAGGAGGCTTAGTAAATTTAATAGTTTGTTTTCCTAATTTCTCCAAAAAATCATCTCCTTATGCTAAAGTAATACCTTGGGTATTAAAAATTAAATATACAATACCAACAATAATAGAAGTACAAATTCCAAAAACTAATACAGGTCCAGCAATAGTAAACATTTTACTACCAACGCCCATAACATAACCTTCAGATTTAAATTCTATTGAAGGTGCGACAATGGAGTTAGCAAAACCAGTAATAGGAACTAAAGAACCAGCACCTGCAAATTTTCCTATTTTATTAAAGAGATTTAAACTTGTTAAAAAAGCACTAATTGCTATCAAAATGATAGAAACTATAGTTCCAGAAGTTGCTTCATCAAAGCCACGTGCTTTACATATAAGTGAGATAATTTGACCAAAAGTGCAAATTAAACCTCCAACCCAGAATGCATTAAAACAATTCTTTAATATTGGCGAATTAGGGGATTTTTTATCTACATATTCTTGGTATTTTTTTTGTGTCTCGATAGGTTGCATAATTACTCCTTTCTACATATTAGAATGATCTATATAAAATGTAAGTTCTATTTCAGCAAAATATTCAGTAATCTTACCATCTTGAATATTTGCTGTTTGGTCAATTACTTTAACCTCAGATATATAATTTATTGTTTTTGAAGCTTCACTAATAGTTTGTACAATTGCATCTTTCCAAGATATGTTAGAAGAACCTCTAACACGAATGTGTTTTTCTACAGTCATTACAATACCTCCTATAAATAAAATTACTAATATTTTTTCCATTTAATTTAATTTTATACAAGCTGATGATATAATATATAAAAATGAAATTTGGGGACATTCGGGATATGGGGACGGTCCTCAAATCCCGGAAAGGGAAAAAAAGACCGTCCCTAAATCCCGGGAAGGATATAAATCCCAATGAAAGGATTGAAAATGATGAAAATCGATTTTGCACGTAACATTGCACTAAAAAGTTTATATGAAATAAATATAAAACAAGCATATTCTAATATTGTGCTCGACAAATTTATAAATGAAAATAGAGAAAAATTAAGTAACTTAGATATAAATTTTATATCTGAATTAGTATATGGTGTTGTAACATGGAAACTAACATTAGAATATATCATTCAAAAATATTCAAAAACGAAAATAAAGAAAATGTCAGATTGGGTAAAGAATATTTTGTATTTAGGCAGTTATCAAATAATATTTCTAGATAAAGTTCCAAAATCAGCAGCTGTAAATGAAAGTGTCAATTTATGTAAAAAATATAATTTTAAATCAGTTGGATTGGTTAATGCAATTTTAAGAAAAATAGAAAAAAGCGACTATAAAGAACTTAGTAACATAACTAATAGTATAACTAGAATAAGTTTAAAATATTCAATTCCAGAATGGATAGTAAAAAAATTTTGCGATGAATATGGCGAGGAAGAAACCGCCAATATTTGCCAAAATTTAAATTTAAGACCTAATATTTCGGTAAGAATAAATAGATTAAAAGGCAAAGTAGAGCTAGGCGAGAAAGGAATTTTAGAGGATTTTAGAACCATTACTGGTACAAAAAACATTACTAAAACCAAAGAATATATAGAAGGAAATATAACTATTCAAGATGAAGCAGCAGGTTTAAGCAGTTTTGTCCTTGCACCAAAAGAAGGAGAGATAGTTTTAGATGTATGTAGTGCTCCTGGTGGAAAGACAACTTACTTAGCAGAACTTATGCACAACAAAGGAAAGATTGTAGCTTGGGATATTTACGAAGAAAGACTAAAACAAGTTGAGCAAAATGCTAAAAGATTAGGGATTGATATTATACAAACAGAAGTACATGATGCAACTAAATTAAAAGAAGAATATGTAGAAAAATTTGATAAGATTTTGCTTGATGTACCGTGTTTAGGTTTAGGAGTAATAAGAAGAAAGCCAGATATAAAATGGAATAGACAAGAAGAGGATATAAAAGAAATTTCTGATATTCAATTTAATATACTAAAAACATGTTCTAAATATTTAAAGAGAAATGGAACTTTAGTATATTCTACTTGTAGTATGTTAAAAGAAGAAAATGATGCAATAATAGAAAAATTCATAAAAGAAGAAAATTTCGAAACAGTTAATATAGAAGAGCAAATACCAAATGAATTTTCTAAGATAACTACTAATAATATGGTACAATTTTTACCAAGTCAAAACCATGATGGATTTTTTATAACAATGCTAAAGAAAATATAAGGTGCTGGAGGAGGTGTTGGAGGCGTAAGGTAAGTATAATATTACGTTAATATTACATTATTATTATGTTTAAATTAAATACCTTGACTTTTTTATATAAACATATAAAATATTGTTAAAAGAAAACTGCAAAAGTATTACGCAATTATACAAAAGAAGGGAGACGTTTATATGTTAAATAAGGTAAGAGAAGAAAAGGGAATAACATTAGTAGTTTTAATAATAACGATAATTGTATTACTATGTTTAGCAGGAGTTATAGTATACTTAGTATTTGGTCAAGATGGATTAACTGGTAAGGATAATGTACTAGAAGCTGAAAGAGATAAAGCATATGCTAAAGATATTGTAACAATGGCACTAAAAGTAGTAGAAAAAGAACAAGAACAAGCTCAGATGAATGTTAATGGATTAGTACAAACAAATACAAATCCAGATGTTATAGATGCAGTTGTAAAAGCAATAGATAAATCTTCAAACTTTAAAGAAGGCGCAGATGGAAGCTCTGTAGAATATGTTACAAACAATGGAGATAAATATGTAGTTACAATAGATACACAAAAATTAAAGGTAAAAGATGTAAACTAAAAATATAGTAGTTTAGGCTTTAACTTAAAATTGTAAATTAAATATTTATATGATAGAATAGGCATATACATTAGTATATGCCTAAAAAAATGTTAGGAGAAAAAAATGATTAATTTTATATTTAGTATAATATATTTATTGGTTTTAATAGGAATTGCAATTATAGATAAAAAAGAACATAAAATTTCTAAAAGGATTTTACTTGTAGGTTTTATTGTAGAAGCAATACAGATAATTTATTTATATGTTAATAATAAATTTCATTTAATTGAGTATTTAATTTATTTAATTATATTTGTAATATTATTAATAATAGATACGATTATTATAAGAAAAAAAGGTGAGTCTTTATATGTGTTGCAAATTCTAATGCTTTGCATGTATATGGCAATATTTACAGATAAATATATTTTTGCAGTAACAGTTATATATACATTATTAGTTATTGGATTATATATTTTAATTGGAAAAATTTCTACAATACGAAAAAGAAGAGTAATTAAAAAACAGAATGCTAAAGAACTTGCAAAATTACCAATAGGTTTTTATTTATGTATAGCAGACATACTAGTTTTAATATATAGTATAATTATATAAAAGTACTAAAAACATAGGGAGAGTGGAAGTATGAATATAGGAATAGATATAGGAGGAAGTCATATAGGAGTAGGACTAGTAGGTTCAAGTGGCAAAATAATAAATAAAAAAGAAGTAGATATTACAGAAAAAGACAAGAAAAACATAGAGAAAATGATTATAAATACAATTACAAATTTTATTAAAGTGATTTTAAAAGAACAAGACATAGAGACTAAAGAACTTGGATATATAGGAATTGCATCACCAGGAACTATAGAAAATAATTGTATATATAATGTTGTAAATTTAGGTGTAGAAAAACTAGATATAGCAAAAATTTTAAATAAAGAATTTGGCTTAGAAGTAAAAATAAAAAATGATGCTAAATGTGCAGGTATTGCAGAAAGTATGTATGGAAGCACGAAACCGGCACAGGATAATATATATTTATGTTTAGGAACAGGAATAGGTGGAGCAGCGTTCATAAATAATAAATTAGTAGAACCTAGATATAAATCTGGAATGGAATTTGGACATATGATAATACAAAAAGATGGTAGAGAATGTAAATGTGGAAGTAAAGGCTGTTTCGAAACATATTGCTCTATGAAAGTTTTAAAAAGAGAAATATCAGAAACATTAGAATTAAACGAGAACGAGACAGGGGCAAACATTGTAAATGAAATAAGAAAACATATAGATGATTTAAGAATAAAGCCACTTATAGAAGAATATGTACAATATTTAGCAATAGGAATAGCAAATTTAATAAATATATTTGAACCAGAAATTATATGTATAGGTGGAAGTTTTGTTTATATTGGGGATTTAATTATTCCAAGGTTAAAAAAAGCAATTCAAGAAAAAGGTCTATTATTTAATTCAAGAAAAGAAATAAATATAGTTCTTGCTAGTTTAGGCAATGATGCCGGAATTATTGGAGCCGCAAGCTTATTATAGAAAAAAATTACTTAAATACTTGTACAAATTTTAAGATTGTGATATAAATTATGTATGGAATTTTATAAGAAAGGTGGAACATTTGTGGAAGGCGAAACAAGTACTGATAAAAAAACGATATTAATTGTGGATGATGAACAACCAATAATTGATATGCTAGTATATAATTTGGAAAAAGAAGGATATAATACCTTAGAGGCAACAGATGGGGAAAAAGCAGTAGATATTGCTTTAAATAATACACCTGACTTAATATTATTAGATATTATGATTCCTAAAATGGACGGATTATCTGTTTGCAAAAGAATTAGACATACGTTAAATGTTCCAATTATAATGCTTAGTGCAAAAGGCGAAGAAATAGATAAAATATTAGGATTGGAATTAGGAGCAGATGATTATATAACAAAACCTTTTAGTATAAGAGAGTTAATGGCAAGAATAAAAGCTAATTTAAGAAAAGGTAAAGGAAGTTACGAAGACGGAAAGCTAGAGGCAAATACAAATAAAATAATTGTAGGAGATTTACAATTAGATGTTGATAAATTCGAAACAAGAGTTAAAAATAAAGTTATAGATTTAACATTAAGAGAGTTTGAAGTATTAAAATATTTAGCAAATCAATTAGGTCAAGTTGTAACAAGAGAAACTCTACTAGAAAAAGTATGGGGATATGAATATTATGGTGATATTAGAACTGTAGATGTTACTGTAAGAAGAATAAGAGAAAAGATAGAAGAAGATACATCAAATCCAAAAATATTAATAACTAAAAGAGGAGTAGGTTATTATATAGCTACAGGTGATAAATAAATATAAATTAAGCCACTATCAAAATATTAGGTAAGTTATGATTAGGGCAAATCCAATAAATTGTGTTAAAAAGTCACAATGCAAATGAGTAAAAATCGTCGGTCGAAATACAGATATGTAGTCTATTTTAACTGGCGATTTTATTAGTATAAAAAAATCACTTAAAGGTAGTGTAACAAGGAGTAGTAAATGATAAAGAATATACAATTAAAAATAGTATTAATATTTTTTATATTAGGAATGTTTATAATTATAGGGTTAGGTTTATTTTTTACTAACTCATTAGAAGCAATAAATACAGCTTTAAACACAGCTCAAATTACAGATGTAATAATAGAAGAAATTAATAATATTAAAACAATATCTATGATTTCTTTAGTATTATTAGGGGCAATTAGCATTATTGTAGGAATTTTTCTTTCAAAAACGGTAGTAAAGCCTATAGATAAATTAATAAAAAATGCAGAAAAGTTAACCTCAAAGGAAAAAAATGCTCATGTGAAAAATAAGAATGAGATAGACAATTTGGCAGATACTTTCGAGGAAATGACAACAAAATTGCAAGCCAATTTATCAGAGATTTCTACACAAAAAAAGCAAATGGAAACAATTCTTTTACATATGAGTGATGGTATAATTGCTTTTAATATGGAAGGAAAGGTAATATTAATAAATCCAGCTGCAACAAGAGCATTATCTATAATGGAAGAAGATACAGATTTTGAAACAATTTTTAAAAATGTAAATATAGACATTAACATGGAAAAAATAATCTACCTAGAAGATTGGACATCATCAGAGCAGAAAGTAAAAGTAAAAGACAGATATTTAAATCTAGCGTTTGAAATATTAAAAGATGAAAAAGATAGACCAGCAGGAGTTATGGTTCTTATACAAGATATAACAGAACATGTAAAACTAGATAATATGAGAAAAGAATTTGTAGCAGATGTATCACACGAGTTAAAAACACCAATAACATCAATAATGGGCTATGCAGATACTTTGCTAGAAACAGACCATGATAAAGAAATAGAGACTAAATTTTTAGGTGTAATATCTTCAGAGGCGAAAAGAATGTCAAAATTAGTAACAGATTTATTATCTCTTTCTAGATTTGATAGTAACAAGACAAATATAGTAAAAGAAGAGTTTGATTTAGGAGAGCTTGCTAAGAAATGCCAAGAGAAACTTCAAATAGAAATAGATAAGAAACATCTACAAGTACATTGTTTAGTTACTGCAAATGTACCACCTGTATATGCAGAAAAGGATGGAATAGAGAGAGTAATAATAAATATATTATCAAACAGTATCAAATATACAAATGAAAATGGAACGATTAATATTTATGTAGGATTTGTATATAATGATGCGTACATAAAATTTATAGATACAGGAATAGGTATTCCAGAAGAAGATTTAGAAAGAATTTTCGAAAGATTTTATAGAGTAGATAAAGCCAGAACTAGAGAAATGGGTGGAACTGGCTTAGGTCTTTCAATAGCAAAAGAAATATTAGATAGAAATAATGGAACAATAGATATAAAAAGTAAACTTAATGAAGGAACAGAAGTTGTAATAAGAATACCTACAAAGACAAATAACAAATTTATCCTAAAGGAGGAAGAAAACTTAAATGAAGGAGAAGCTAGAAGACAACCAAATATCCAGGAACAAAAAGATAATTAAAGAAATTGGTGGCTGGATTATTTGTATAGTAATTGCAGTTATATTAGCTTTATTAATAAAATATTTTATTTTAACTCCAACAGTTGTAAAACAGGAATCAATGTATCCTACATTAGAAGAAAACCAAAGATTAATTTTAAATAGACTTGGAAGAACTTTTAAACAAATGCCAAAAAGGGGAGACATAATTACCTTCGAAGCCCCAACGGTTACTTACCGAACAGAGGAAGATACAGATATTTCTAATCCTGTAGCAATTTATGAAGATGAAGAAAGAAATATTTTTGGAAATTTTAGCTACAATGTATTAGAAATTGGAAAGACAAGTTATATTAAAAGAGTTATAGGATTGCCAGGTGACCATGTACAAATAAAAAATGGCAAAGTATATATAAATGAAGAGGAATTAGAAGAGGATTACTTACAGCCAGGAATTATAACAGATGATGCAGAGGGAATATTTTATGATATTATAGTTCCAGAAAACACTGTATTTGCAATGGGAGATAATAGAAACTCAAGTGTAGACTGTAGAGCTTTTGGATGTATCCCATTAGAAAGAATAGAAGGAAAAGTCTTAATAAGATTTTGGCCACTTAATGAATTTGGAAAAGTAGAAGAGTAGGAGGAATAGACTTGTTCGAAAATATTGCAGGTCATGAGAATATAAAAAATATTTTATCAAATAACATAAATACAAAAAATATATTGCATAGTTATTTATTTATAGGAGAAGAGGGAATAGGAAAAAAGATGCTTGCAAAAGAATTTGCAAAAGCAATTTTGTGTACTTCAGAAAATAATAAACCATGCAATATTTGTAAATCATGTGTAGAGTTTAATACAAATAATAATGCTAATTTTAATTTGATAAACGAAGAAGGAAGCGCAATAAAAATAGAGCAAATAAGAAATATGCAAGTTAAAATCGCAGAAAAGCCGATAAATTCGAACTATAAAGTGTATTTAATTAATGATGCAGAACTTATGACGCAAGAGGCACAAAACTGTTTACTAAAAACACTAGAAGAGCCACCAGAGTATATTGTTATAATTCTTATAACATCAAATGAAAATAAAGTTTTAAATACTATAAAATCTAGATGTATGAAATTATATTTTAATAATTTAGATAAAAATAGCGTAAAAAAAGTGCTAACAGAAAAGTTCGAAATGGAAGATATAAATGATTCTTTTTTAGATGCTGCAGGTGGAAGTATAAAAAAAGCACTATTAATTAAAGAAAAATCGTCAGAATACGAGCAAATAACTAAATTATTTGATATAATAGATAAAGAAAATTTAGTTAACTTTATAAATTCAGCAAGTATAATATATGAAAATAAAGATGATATTTATAATATTTTGGATTATATAAATATTTTATTAGATATCAAAATTAGATCAAATTCAAACAATTCGTTTAAAGTTGCAAATTGTATTTTTACAGTAGAAGAAGTTAAGAAAAGATTAAGAGCAAATAGTAATTATGATATGTCTATAGACTATCTACTGATGAATATGTGGAAGGAGATTAATGGTGAAAGAAGTAGTAGGTATTAAATTTAAAAAGCCAGGTAAAATATATTTTTTTGATCCAGCAGGCTTAAAGTTAAATTTACAGGATACAGTTATAGCTGACACTGCAAATGGTGAGGAATTTGCTAAAATAGCTATGGCTAATAAATTAATGCCTGATGAAAAGATTATAGAACCTTTAAGAAAAGTATTAAGAGTTGCTACAAAGAAAGATATAAGACAAAATGAAGAGAACAAGCAAAAAGAAAAAGAAGCTTTTAAGATTGCATTAGATAAGATTGCAAAACATAAATTACCAATGAAGCTTATAGATGTAGAATATAAATTTGATAGATCAAAAATATTATTCTATTTTACAGCAGATGGTAGAATTGACTTTAGAGAATTAGTAAAAGATCTAGCTGCAATATTTAAGACTAGAATAGAACTTAGACAAATTGGTGTAAGAGACGAAGTTAGAAGAATGGGTGGCAATGGAGTTTGTGGAAGAGAGCTTTGTTGCTGTAGTTTTCTAAATAACTTTGATGCAGTTTCTATAAAAATGGCTAAAGAACAAAACATGTCACTAAATCCATCTAAAATATCTGGAGTATGTGGTAGATTAATGTGTTGTTTAAAATATGAACAAGAGGCGTACGAAGAAAAATTGAGACGATTACCAAAAGTAGGTTCTATTGTAGAAACAGTTGATGGAGAGGGAACTGTAGATAGTGTAGAAATTCTTAAAGAAAATGTAAGAGTAAAATTTGAAGATGATGATGGATATCATTATAAAAAATATAAGGCAGAGGATGTCAAATTAATAAAAGCAAGTGAAAAAGAGGAAATTGACCCAGAAGAAAAAGAAAATGAAAAAGAATTAGAAGAACTTGAAAATTTAGCAAAAAATGATATCTTAGTAGAAGACGATATGTAATAAATGTTTTAATATAGCATATAATGAGTTAAAGTTCTATAGTATAAGATAGCTGTAGCGATAATATAGTAAAAATATAATACTGAAAGGTGGTGAATAATATGGCATATAAAATAACAGATAAATGTATAAGTTGTGGAGCTTGTGCAGCAGAATGTCCAGTAGGATGCATTTCACAAGGGGATGATAAATTCGTAATAGATCCAGAAGCTTGTATCTCTTGTGGTACTTGTGCAGGAGTTTGTCCAGTAGAAGCGCCAGAGGAAGAATAAGAAATATAATTTACATATAAAAAAGGAAGTTACATTTTTATTGATGTGACTTCTTTTTTATTCTATAAACTGATATGTAATATTACTAAAGGAGATGTATGAATGAAAATAACGTGGCTAACTAGAAGAAAAAGCTTCAAAGAGATTAAACCAAATAGAAAAATAAGATATGAACAAATTTTAGAAATTTTGTGTTTAGGAATAAAACTGCTAAAGAGATTTCGGTTGAACTATATAAGCAAAAATTAACAAATATAGATGAACGTAATACAACAGCATCAAGGTTAACAGAGTTGGAAAAGTTTAGGTTTGTAGAAGCAACTGATAAAAAACATGTATTTAAACAGGAGAAACAGATCTAATTTATAAGATAACAAAATTAGGGTTAACTAAAAGATAAATGTAATAAAAACTTAATAAATCTATCAAACAGTATTCCGTAAAGAAAGGCAGGAGACAATAAAAAACATATATTTACTAAATATTGTAAAAATAGTAAAATGAAAATAGGGAAAGTACGCAAATAGAAAAGGAGTGATACAAAGTGAGAAGACGTAAAACGCATGGGAATCTAAAGAGAGAGTCCTACTTTAAAACAACTCGGGAATGTTAGATTTATTATTGTAAGTATATTTGCGATAATTCTAGTGACATTATTAGTTTTAGGCTTAATTTCATATGCAAAAAATGGTGTAGAAGTTACAACATTAAGCATTGTAACCAAAGGTAGTGATAATAAGTTTTCGCTTAGTGGAGCTAAATATACCATAAAAAAGATTACTACAGATGAAAATAATAATGAAGTGATAGAAGATGCAAAAGACTATTATGGTAATCTGATTGGGAATGAAGAAAATATAGATGGCACAGCTTATAGAATTATTACAAGCAATGAAAACGGAGAAATAAATCTAGACTTACCATCAGGTAAATATAGAATTACAGAAATAGTAGCACCAACTGGATACAAATTAAATAAAAATAATTCATATGATGTTGTATTAGACAAAAAAGGTGATTATTCTTTATTCTATACAAATAAGGAATGGGAAAAAGAGTTTAAAAAAGATGAAACTAGATTAAATCCATTAGATATAAAAGAAACAACAGGAGAAGAATATATTGCACTTGTAGAAGTAGTTGCATATTATACTGTTCCGGCAGAAGATAAGGAGGATAATCAGCCAAGTGAATTAAAACCAGGACTATATATTTTTAGGTATAACGTTAACAATAAAATTAAAGAAATTGTATATTTATATGAAAATGCCCCAAGAGACAATAGTGAAACTAATATAAAAATTTTAAATGAAACAGAGCAATATTATATTTTATATTCTAATGAAACAATATTTGCTTTTGACAAATCTGGGGAGCTAGTTAATGATTTTTGTAGTTTTATATACGATTTAGATATGTATTTTTCAGATAATTATTATGTGTCAAAACAAACAGGAGATATTACTATAGTAGGACATGCATACGGAGAAAATACCATACCGGCAGAACAAACTTCATGGAATAAAGAAATTACTTTTGGAGAGCAGGATTTAGAAAGCAATATATTGATACAACTTAATTCGGAAGGAAAAGTAAATTGGGTTATAGATTTTAAAGATGCAGAGATTATAAGTAATATAATGCAAAGAGATTCAAATGTTACAATTAATATAAGGACTTATAATGACATTATACTAAATCAAGGTGATGGTGATATAGAATTACAAGCAGGAGCATATAATTTAACTATAAATAATGGACAAGTAGAAAATACTGTAAATCTAATAGGCAGTTTTAAAGATCAATTATATAGTGATAATAATCTTATGGAAGAATATATAACAGCTGATTTTGGTACATTAAGTTTTATAGATGTTTATGATGAATATACTATACAACCAGAAAATACTGTAAATAACGAACCAATCCAGTTAAATAGTGAACTAATGTATGTTATAAAACTTAATAGTGAGGATAAAGTTGAATGGGCTACACAAATAAACATACCAAATGATCAATATTATAAAGAAGTTAGTAATGGATATATTATTAATGCTTTTATGTATGGAACAATTAATGCAGAGTATACTTGTGATGGAAAGAATATTGATTTAGGTTACCAATGTTTGGCGACAATAAAAATTGATAAATCCGGAAAAGTTATGTATGTAGAACAAACACCAATTGAAGAGAATACAGAAGAAATATATTATTTAGATAAAGTAATTGAACTAGATAATAGAAAATATATACAATTAAAAACAAAAGATAGTTTATCTAGTCCTAAATCAATTATAGAAGGAAGAGATATAAAGCATTTTAATGATACTAAATTAGAAAAGTATGTAGAAATAGAAGAAAAAAGAGATAAAATTGATAAGCAAATATTAACTGTTACAAATGGAAAAGAAGATTCATTACAGATTATAAAACAAGATTCTAGGACAGCTGAATTGTTACCAGGTTCAAAATTTACAATAAAAAAAGTTATAACAAATGCTGACGGAACAGTAACAAAAGAAGATGCTGTAAATAATGATGGAGAGTTAGTAGGAAATATCGAAAATATAAATGGAGAAGAAATAAGAGTTGTTACTACAAATGAAAATGGAGAAATTAATGAAAGCCTTCCTGTAGGAAAATATGAAATTGTAGAGGTTAAGGCTCCTGAGGGATATTATTTAAAACCTACAGTAGAAGAAAATACATACGAAGTAGAAATTGCAGAAAAACAAGCAGAAAAGAAAGAATGGAAAGAATCGTGGAGTAAAATTGTAGGGGAATATAGGGAAAGACCAAGCTCACTAGATGAATATGAAGCGGTAGGACATACAAAAATATTACAAAAAGATGAAACTGGAGTAATAGTATATATAGCTAATAATGAACATTTAAATATTCCAGCAGAAGATACAGTAAATAATGTGGAGATAAATCTTTATAATCCAGTAATAATAAAATACAATTTAGACAATAAAGTAGAATGGATAAAGAGTACAATAGACTTTGGAAATATTAAGAAAACAGAAAATAATGAATACGTTGTAAATGGTTATCTAGAGGATGAAATAGAAATACCAGCAGAAGACACAGCCAATAATAAAGAGTTGGTGATTCCAAGAGGAAGTGTAACTTTAAAATATGATAGTGAATTTAAAATTATAGGTATGATCGCATTAAATTCTGTAGACTATTTAACTGATAACATTTATGAAGTTAATATATATGATAATGCTTTTAAAATTCCAGCTATAAGTACTGCTGATGATAGGGAAATTTTCTTGGAATCAGGCCATTATCTTGTAAAAATAAATAATGATTTAAAGATAGAAAAGGTAATTGTTAAAATTCCAGATTATGAAGATTATATTGTAAAAGATAATGAAATTATATATAAAATAATTCCAGAAGAAACTGAATATATACATACTATAGATAAAAAAGAAAAAGAATTATTAGCAGGAAAAGAATATATAGCAAAATGTAACTATAATGGTGATATATTAAATATATTTTCAGGAATGGATGAAATACAAGATATAATTGTAGATGAAGATGGATATTTACTAAAAGTGTATAATAAAGAAGATACGTTAATATCAACTGATGATACCTGTAATGGAGAAGAAGTAATTTTAAAAAACTATATGTATATAAAATTAGATAATAATTTAAAACTTACAAGCAATACTATGGATTTTTGGAATAATAATAGCTATGAGTCTTATATTGAATTAGTTGATGTATTAAAAATGATGGTTATTTGTTAAAAATCTTTTCAATAAATGAATATACTGTACCAAAAGAAAATACTATTAATGATATAGAGGTGATATTAAATTATCATACAGAAACTATAGTAAAAGTAAATAAAGAATTAAAATTTGAATGTAAACTAAATGAGTTTAAATTAAATAGTCACTATACTGATGGAGAATATGTTACATCAAGGATAGATGACAAGGAAAACAGAATATACAGATTACGTAGATATTTTACTTCTAGTACAACAATACCAGCAGAAGATACAGTAAATAATAAAGAAATTAAAGTATCGAGTGGATACAATTATGTATTATATAATAGCGAATTTAAAATAATGGCAGTTGGTATGAATTTACCAAGTTCTATATTAGAAAGTGGATACATTATTTGCGAATATAATTCTAGCGAAAAAGAAATTCCTGCAGAAGATACGGTTGATAATCAAGCTATTCTTTTGCAAAAAGGAAATTCATTAATTATATATAATAAACAAATGAAAGTAGAGCGAGTTCTTACTGGTTATGATAATATATATTCTTTTGATGATTTAGGAAAAATTGCATTTGAAGTAGAACCTAAGAATACAACAATAATTGATGCTAAAGATACAGTGAATAATAAAGAAATAGTATTACAAGAAGATATTAGATATATTGTAATAATAGATGAAAATACACTAAAAATAGAAAATGTAATATATATTCCATATTCAGGAGATTATACAAAATTAAATGAAGGATATCTAATGAAAGGTCATTTTATAGAAAACCAAGTTATACCTGCCGAATATACAGCAGATGGAAAGGATATAGAAATTGAAAATCCATATGAAGATTATATTGTAAAATATAATAATGAAGGAAAAATACAATTAGTACTAGAGGGAGAACTTAGAAAAGTAGATAAAAATGATGATGGCTATACGCTGTTGTTAGAAGATTCTTCAGGATATACTAATTTAGTAAATATAGATAATAATTGGAATATATTAAATATAATAGAAGATTTTGTATTAAATACATCTGATGGGGGATATATTAAATATGAAAATTATCTAACGAATACTACTATAACTAAAGAGAATAATACTACTGGTAATGATATTTTTATCGAAAAAGGACTATATCTTGTAAAAATGAATTCAGAAAATAAAATTGAATGGTTATTAAAACAAGATAAAGTAGTAACCGAATTAGCAGAAATTAATGTAGATAAATATTTTGGTACATTTTGTCAAGTGAATGATGACGGAGGAATAAATTTAGGCTTTCTACAAATTTCACAAGAGACTGTGCAAGAGCAGTTAGCAAACAAAGTTGTATTAAATGTAACAAATGAATCTGATGTAGGAAAAGTAGTTGTAAAATATGTAGACAGGGAAACAAACCAAGAAATAGCTTCAAGTGAAGAATTTGAAGATAGAGTAGGAGTAGATTACGAAACAGAAGCAAAAAATATACAATATTATAAGTTAGAAGGAACACCAGAAAATGCAACAGGTACAGTAGCAAGTGGAACAACAGAAGTAATATACTATTATGATAAACAAGATTTTAATATAAAAACAGATAAAACAATTTCTGAATTATATGTAAATGGTGATAAACAAGATATTAAGAATAATAAAAATAATATTTTCCAAGTATCAGTACACAGAAAAGAACTAGAAAACACAGAATTAAAAATAAAATATATAATTAAAATAGAAAATACAGGAGAAATACCAGGAACTGCAGGAATAGTTACAGACCAAATACCAGAGGGCTTAGAATTCTATGCAGAAGATAATGCGGACTATTGGCAATTAAAAGATGGTGTAGCAATGACTGATAAATTAGATGGCGAATTAATCGAACCAGGAGAGTATAAAGAATTAGAGATTGTTTTAAGATGTACTAATTTAGGCGATAAAGTAGGAATACAGACTAATAAAGCTGTTGCAGAAAACATGAAAAATGATCCTAATTTTGAAGATTCAAATAGTGAAGACGATTTAGGTGAATGTGAGTTATTAATTTCAGTTGGATTAGGTGGACAAGATATTGTAAAAATATTATTAATCTCAATTGTTGCATTAATAGTAGTTGCAAAAATAATAAATAAACTTAGAAGAAGAAGCAAATAAAAATAGTAAGATAAAAGAGTTAAGATTTTATAATCTTAACTCTTTTAAAATGTTTTATAGACTTGCTAAATTTTATTCTTTATTTGTCATTTCTTCTAATTGTAATAATTCGTTCCATCTCTTATCAACTATTCTTTGGAATTCTTCTATCATCCACTCATTTCCTGGTTTAAACATATGTCTAAAACGTTTTTGTGGTTTTAGGAATTCTTCTACTGGAATTTTTTTTGCTGGTTTATATGTTATTTTATATTTACCATCTACGACTTCATATAGTGGCCAATAACATGTATCTGCAGCTAATTTGTTGATTTGCATTAAATCTTCTGTTGGGTATCCCCATCCTCTTGGGCAAGGAGCCATTACATTTAAGAATGTTGGTCCTTCTGTATATATTGCTTTTTCTGCTTTTTCATATAAATCTTTAAAATTAGTCATAGCAAGAGTTTGAGCAACATATGGTAAATGATGTGATACCATTATTTCTGTTAAGTCTTTTCTCTCTTGTGCTTTACCTGGGATAACTGTTCCAGCAGGTGAAGTTGTTGTATCTGCAAATTTAGGTGTTGCAGAAGAACGTTGAATACCTGTGTTCATATATGCACCATTATCGTAACATACATAAACCATATCATGACCTCTTTCCATAGCACCAGAAAGTGATTGTAAACCTATATCATAAGTTCCACCATCTCCACCGAATGCGATGAACTTTGTATGTGTATCTTCTTCTAATTTTCCTTGTTTCTTTAAAGATTTGTATGCAGCTTCAACACCAGATAGTGTACTACCAGCATTTTCGAAAGCTGTATGAATAAATGAATCTGTCCAAGATGTATATGGGTATGTAAATGTAGAAACTTCCATACATCCAGTAGCTGTAGCAATTACAGCATGATCTTCTGGTTTTAATGCACGCAAAACCATTCTAGCAACTGGTGGAGCTCCACAACCTGCACACATTTTATGTCCTTCAGAAAATCTTGAAGGTTTATTTGCGACTACTTCTTTTAAATTATATGGCATTATTTTTCAGCTCCTTTCGTTCTTAATCCTAAATGTCTATAAGGATTATCAATTTTTCCTGTTTTTACGATTTCTAATAAATCATTATAAACTTTTTCTATATCATCAGATTTTGTATCTCTACCACCAATTCCATAGATATAACTTACTGTTGGTACATGAATATTATTTACATACATACCAGATGTAACGTCTGTAAATAATGCACCACCTGCAGCATTTAAAGAATCTGCTTTATCTAATACTGCAACTGCTTTTACATTTGCTAAAGCTTTTGCAATTTCTTCTGCAGGGAATGGTCTAAATACACGAACCTTTAATAGTCCAGCTTTAATACCTTTGCTACGTAAATCATCTACTACGAATTTTGCAGTACCTGCTGTAGAGTTCATACAAACGATAGCAACATCTGCATCTTCTAGTTTGTATTCTTCAAATAAACCATATTTTCTACCTGTTAATTTTTCGAATTCATCAGCTACTTCTAAAATAACTTTTTTAGCATTTTTCATAGCTTGTGATTGCTGTGCTTTATGCTCGAATAAATATCCTTGTAAATCTAAAGGTCCCATAGAAATAGGTTCTTTACTATTTAATAAGTAATGTTCTGGTTTGTATGTACCAACAAAATCTTTTACTTTATCATCTTCTACTAAATCTATTGTTTCTATAGAATGTGATGTAATAAATCCATCTTGGCAAACCATTAATGGTAATAAAACATCTTTATGTTCAGCAATTCTATGAGCCATTAATAAGTTATCATATGCTTCTTGATTACTTTCTGAGAATAACATTATCCATCCAGCATCACGAACACCCATTGCATCAGAGTGGTCATTGTGGATATTTAATGGTCCAGATACAGCACGATTTACAAGTGACATTACTATAGGTAAACGTAATGATGAAGCTATATATATCATTTCCCACATGAAAGATAATCCGTTTGAAGATGTAGCTGTCATAGCTCTTGCACCTGCAGCTTCAGCACCAACACAAGCACTCATTGCACTATGTTCACTTTCTACTGCAACGAATTCTGTATCAACAGCACCATTGCTAACAAAAGTAGAAAAATATTGTGGTATTTCTGTTGATGGTGTAATAGGGAAGGCAGCAACAACGTCTGGATTTATTTGTTTCATAGCTGTAGCTGCAGCTTCATTACCACTTAAACGTTCTCTAATACTCATTATTCAACTCCCTCCTCTTCCATTGAGATTGCTTTGAAAGGACAAACTTTGGCACAAACGCCACATCCTTTACAATAATCATAATTAAAATCTGTTCTTTTCATATCTTTTCCAACTGGAATTGCATTTTCTGGACAAACAGGGAAGCATAATCCACATTGTTTACATTTTTCACTATCAAATATAGGTTTCATGCTTCTCCAATCTCCAGTTTTAACTTCGCGAGAATTTCCAGCATTATATATTGTTCCTCCAATTGTCATATCTTCCATTGGAGTTGAGTTATTTATATTTGTCTTATCCATTTTAAAACTCCTTTCTTTTGAACTTTAGGGACGGGGCTTAAAGTTCATTCGTATACATAATATAGAACTCTAAGTGAAATTTTATACAGGGAAAAAAGGAACGTCCCCAAATCCCTATTGTATTTCTACGACTCTTTGTAATGCTATTTCTAATGCTTTCATATTTCCACCTATAACTTCTGGTTTCTTTGCAAATTTGTGTTTAAAAGAACCTTCCATATCTTGTAAGAATTCTTTTTCAGGAATAATTCCTGTTACTTTAACAACTGCAGCAAGCATAGGAGTATTTGGAAAATACTTTCCTAAAGCTTCGATAGAAACAGTTCTTGCATCTATTGTATATATGTGTCCTTTATATCCTTTTAATAATCTTTTTAGTGTTTCACCGTCTTTTGTAGTATTAATAATAATTGCTCCAGATTCTTTTAAACCTGCAGTAACATCTACAGAATTTAATAAAGTGTCATCAACAACTACTACATAATCTGGATTGTAAATATTACAATGTATTCTAATAGGTGTTGTACTAATTCTGTTATAAGCAGTTATTGGCGCACCCATTCTTTCAGCTCCGTATTCAGGAAATCCTTGGATATATTTTCCTGTGTTAAATGCTGCATCAGCTAATAACAAAGAAGCTGTTTTTGCACCTTGACCACCTCTACCATGCCATCTAATTTCAATTAAATCGTTCATTGGTTTGAAATTACCTCCTTTTAGTAAATTTACGTATAAATATACACTTAAAGTATATTCTTAAAAGCCGTAAGTGTCAAGGCAATTTGTTAGAATAAATGGTCATAAAAAAATAAAAAACTTAAGTAGACATAATATTAAAAAAGTGATATACTATAAAGGCTAAAAGCAAGTTGAAAAGATTAAAGGAGGATTATTATGCTTATTAAAACAAAATTAAGACCCAAGGAGCAAAATGAATTTAATCGGTATTTTGGAGATTTAAAACACTCCATTACACCGATTGAGGGAACTAGTAGACAAATCCAAGAGCGGATTGAAGACGAGAAAGTAAGTTCACAAATAATCTTATCAAGTGAAAAGTTGTTTATTCAAGATATTAAAGGAGAAGCTGTAGGTAGAATACACAAAAATTTGCTTACAAATATTTATAGGGATATGAATAATGTCCAACGTTTTATGCTAAGAGCTTTTGTTGAATTGGAAAAAAATACGCTCCCAATTGTTTCAAATTCTCAAGTTGGAGATTTTATACAGGGGTTAGAAGATGATGAAAAAGTAATGATTTACAATCAACTTTTAGACTTCTTCAAGTATTTTAAAGACAGAGAGTCTACCGGAGATACAGAAGTTTGTGTACTAGCGGCAGATAGCACGTCAATTTGTGGAGCAATTACACAAAGCACCGATTTGCGCTTCATTAAACTTCCTAAGCAAATTCAAGAAAAGGTATATTTATTAGAACTAGTAGAAGGGCAGATAAATATACTAAAATATTATTACTTGATGGTGCTAGATATTATCTTACATCCTTTCTTCGAAAATACTATATATGCAATAGAACAAGACAGACCATTATATTGGTGTATAGTTAGCTTGTTAAAAAAATTGGATGAACATATTAGTGATTTTTGGAGAGAAAGAGCAAGGGTTATATTAGAGAAGTATTTTGATTATATTGAAGGAGCAGAAATGCTTTACAATGAACTTTTTGAAGGTGACAAAGAGCATGGAAAGGAACTATTGAGGGAGAATTATTACTTTAATATATCAACAGGAGTTCTAATGAATAGCGATATTCAAATACGATTTTTCTATGAAATGAATAAAGAGGAAAAGAATATTGTAATAAACCAAGCTGTTTCCTTCGCAAGAAGAATAAATACCTTATTAGTTAAAGATTTAGAGAGAATCTCACCAGAGGTGTTTTATCATCCAAGAGAACATGAGACAGAGCTGGAAGAAATTTTTACCTACCTTAAGATGTTCAGATTTACTCATAGAACCTTAGAAGAAGTAATGTTAAAAAAGGGAATGAGTAAAAAAGAATGGATTTATGTAAAAAATTTGTTAAGGACAGTATATGAAGAGGAACATATGCAAAGAATTGAGGAACAATGTTTACATCATGTGAATAATTACTATACTATCATTAGTAACATTGCTTTAAATTATTCGTTGCAGTCGGCAAGTTCTGTAAATGCAAATTTATTAGAACTTTGTAAATATGAGCTAGCATATAAACTAGCTATTCAAGAAAAGACAGAAGAGGAAAAAGCAGCGTTAAAAGACATTGAACTCTTATATAAGCTGATGGATGTTCCTTTTAAAGCGTATCTGGATAAGGATCTAATGATAGAAGCCCAGCGAAAAAAAGGGATATCAGAATGGATGATAAATCTATTTGTATTTATTTGTGAAGATGAGTAGAAAAAAGGGCGAAGCAGGATGCTATCCTGCTTTTTTCCTGTCTAAAAATATGGACTAAGAAAACGTATAAATCTTACGCAAATAAGGTTTCTAACATTGACTTTTTATACTTTTTCATATATTATAGTAATGTCAAATTTTATGTATAAATGAGATATAAAAGCACTAGCTTAAGGAGGAAGATTTATGGGAGAAGTAATAGTTATAACATCTGGTAAAGGAGGAGTAGGAAAAACGACTACAACAGCTAACTTAGGTTCTGCCCTAGCATTAGAAGGAAAAAAAGTAGTATTAGTAGATACAGATATAGGACTTCGTAACTTAGATGTCGTAATGGGGTTAGAAAATAGAATTGTTTACGATATCGTAGATGTTGTAGAAGAAAAATGTAAATTAAGACAAGCATTAATAAAGGACAAGCGTTTTCAAGAATTATTCCTATTACCTGCTGCCCAAACAAGAGATAAAAGTGCAATAACAGAAGAACAAATGAGAGATTTAATAAAACAGCTAAAAGAAGAATTTGACTATATTTTAATAGACTGTCCAGCTGGAATAGAGCAAGGTTTTAAAAATGCAATCGTAGGGGCAGATAAGGCAATAGTTGTAACAATGCCGGAAATTTCAGCGATAAGAGATGCTGATAGAATAATAGGATTATTAGAATCATCAGAAATCAAGAATCCGCAATTAATTATAAATAAACTAAGACCAGAAATGGTTAGAAAAGGTAAAATGATGGATGTTGATGATATAGTAGATTTATTATCAATACAACTTTTAGGAGTAGTACCAGATGATGAATATGTAATTACTCAGACAAATAAAGGGGAACCTGTTATATCTAACAGAAAAGCACCTTCAGGTAAAGCATATATGGAAACTGCTAAGCGTATTCTAGGGGAAGATATAGAAGTAACAATACCAGGAAGAGAAAAAGGATTCTTGGCAGCTTTAAAAAGATTTTTTAAAAGAAAATAATTAGCATTGGAGGTAAAATATGTTCGAAAATATAGTAGGTTTCTTCAAAAAATTATTAAAAAAAGAAGAGGAAGAAGAAAACAATAAAGATATGGCAAAAGAAAGATTACATCTAGTTTTAATGCAAGATAGGGCAAATGTTTCAGCAGACTTTTTAGAAATGATGAAACAAGAAATTATAGATGTAATTAAAAAATATATAGATGTAGATGAAAAAGAAATTGATGTTCATTTAACAAGTAAGACTAACGAAGATGGTACATCAGCAGCTCCAGCATTATATGCAAATATTCCGATTGTTAGTATTAAACATACAGGGGAAATGGATGACGAAGTAGTAGAAAAAGTTCAAGAACAAGAGATAGAAGAGAAAAAAGATAATAATCAAGAGACTCAAAATGCAAAAACAGATAAAGAAACAGCTAATAAAACAGAAATCAAAAAAGAAGAAAATAAGGAAGAAACTGTATTAGAAGCTAAAAAAGAAGAGGTAAAAGTAGAAGAGATAAAAACAGAAAAAGAGTCTAAAGAAAAGGAAAAAACTAAAAAGGATGAAGAAGTAAAAACTGAAAAAGAAAAAACAGTTAAACAAGAAGAGAATGTTTCAAATGAAGAAGAGAAAGCTACTACAGATGTAAAAGATGATGATAAAAAAGATACAGAGCCTAAAGAAACAAATAATGAGCAAGTAAATGCAGGAGTAAAAGAAAATAATATAAGTACAAAACAAGAAAACAAAAATATAATAACAAATTCACAAGTAAAACAAGAACCTGTGATACATAATAATAGAAAAAGAAGAAATAAAAAAAGAAAAGGAAGAAGATAAACAAGGGATGTATAACAAATAAAAATAAATTACGTAAAGGATGAAAAATGAAAAAGAAAATTTTAAAAAATATCGACTGGGGAATTTTTATATGTTGTATTTTATTGTCAATAATAGGAATGATAGCCTTGTTCTCTGCAACTTATGATTCTGAAGATACAAGTTTGCAAAGACAATTAATATGGTTTGTTATTTGTATTCCGGTAGTCTTTATTATAATATTCATAGACTACGAAGCAATAGCAAAAATATCGCCGATTCTGTATGGAATTGTTTTAATACTGTTGGTTATAGTATTATTTACAGATCCGGTTAATGGAGCTACAAGCTGGTTTAATTTAGGATTTCTTTCTATTCAACCAGCGGAATTTGCTAAAATAGCTGTAATTTTGTTTTTAGCTCTAGTCTTGTGTAAAATACAAGAAAAGGGTAAAAATGAGATAAATAGACCTACAAAATTATTAATAGCTTTAGCAGTAGTAGCAATTCCAGTACTTTTAATAATAAAACAACCAGATTATGGTACAGCTGCAGCATTTTTAGTAGCAACAGTAATGATATTATTTACAGCTGGAATAAATAAAAAATACATTATAGGAACTATTTTATTAGTAGTTATAGCAGTTCCTTTATTATACTTTTTTGTATTACCAGAACATGCAAAAGACAGAATCGAAGTATTTTTAAATCCAGAGTCAGACCCACGTGGTTCAGGATACAATTTAACACAATCAAAACTTGCAATAGGAGCAGGTCAATTAACAGGAATGGGATTACTAAAAGGAAATCAAACACAGCTAGGTTTCTTATATCCAAAAACAACAGACTTTATATTTTCTGTTATTGGCGAAGAGATGGGCTTTATAGTTGCAGGTAGTGTAATAATAATATATGTAATACTAATAACAAAATCAATCTATGTGGCTAAGACTGCAAAAGATGACCTTGGCACATATATTGCAATAGGAATAGCTGGAATATTCTTATTCCACATGGTAGAAAATATAGGAATGACAATGGGATTATTACCAATAACAGGTGTTCCATTACCATTTGTAAGTTATGGAGGAAGTTCATTATTAACTAACTTTATTTTAATAGCATTACTGTTAAATATAAGTGGTAGAAGACAAAAAGCAATATTTATAGAATAAAAAAGCAAATACAAGATTTTTTACACATTAGTAAATGTTAGGAAATCTAGCATCTGCCATAAGTATCTAGTACAGAAAGTTGAAAGTAAAAGCTTTCAACTTTTGCAGTTAAACATAAATTAGAATTAAGGAGAGAAAAAATTTGTATTTAAAAAGTATAAAGATTGGAAATTTAGAATTAGACAATAATGTGTTTTTAGCACCTATGGCAGGAATTACAGATAAATCATTTAGAATTTTATGCAAAGAAATGGGTGTAGGACTTACTACAACAGAAATGGTAAGTGCAAAAGCAATTTATTATCATGATAATAAAACTAAAAAATTATACAATTTAGATGGAGAAAAAAGACCAATTAGTATTCAATTATTTGGGAGTGATATAGAAGCGATAAAATATGCTACACAAGAGGTGGATAAGCTTGCTGATATTATAGATTTTAATATGGGATGTCCAGCTCCAAAGATAGTAAAAAATGGAGACGGAAGTAATCTACTATTGCACTTAGATTTATTAGAGAAAATAGTTGGTGCAATAAGAGAAAATACAGATAAACCAATTACTTTAAAAATAAGAAAAGGCTGGGATGAAAATAGTGTTGTTGCTGTAGAAACTGCACAAATAATCGAAAGAGCTGGAGGAGATGCTATTACAATCCATGGTAGAACTAGAAAAGAGTTTTATTCTGGAAAAGCTGATTGGGATATTATAAAAAAAGTAAAAGAAAGCGTAAATATTCCAGTAATAGGTAATGGAGATATAGTAGATGAAGAAACAGCAGAAGCAATGTTTAAATATACAAATGTAGATGGAATAATGATTGGGAGAGCAGCTTTTGGGAACCCGTGGATTTTTAGAGAGATAATACATTATTTAAAAACTGGGGAGAAATTAGAAAAACCAACTTTAGATGAAAGATATAGCACAATGGTAAGACATATAAATATGGAAATAGAAGAAAGAGGAGAAGAAGTTGCAATAAAAGAGATGAGAAAGCAATTAAGTTGGTACATAAAAAATTTAAAAGATTCAAGTCAAATGAGAGATAAAATAAATAAAATAATAGATAAAGAACAATTGCTAAATGAAATAAAAGCATATTTCGAATATCTAAAAAATAATTGAATAAAATTAGAGAAAGAATAGTATATATACTATTCTTTTTTTGATATAAGAATTTAATTTGGGAGGAATTTATGAAAAAAAATAAATTAATTATTTTCTTTATTTTAGCAATAATTATTGTTTTTACAATTATTTTTTATTTAATTAATAATAAAAAAATCGAAATTGGGAATAATGATAATAATCAAATTTTAAATATGAACTCGTATAAAGCAAAAATAGAGGTAACAGTGGTAAGTAATAAAAATACTAATAAGTATAAAATGACACAAGAATATAAAAAGGGAGAATACTGCATGCAAGAAGTAGAAGAACCAGAAAATATAAGAGGAGTGAGAATAGAATACAGCAATAATACATTAAGTTTAAAAAATACTAATATGGATCTTACAAATATATACGAAAATTATAAATATATGGCAGAAAATAATTTATTTTTAAATGAATTTATAGATGATTTTAACAATAGTAGTAATTCAAAACATGAAGAAAATGAAAATGAGATTATATTATCAACGGATTGTAAAACTCAAGAAAATAAGTATCAAGTAAAGAAAAAATTGACAATAGATAAAAAAACAAATAAACCAAAGAAATTAGAAGTACAAGATATTAACCAAAATATAACTGTTTACATATTATATAATGAGATAAGTTATAAGTAGTAAGAAGCTATTTTCTTTATCTCGAGCTAGTATTTAAAACAAGATATATACTAATAATAGGAGTGAAGAAAATGAATATAAAAAGAGGCGACATGTTTTATGCAGACTTAAGTCCTGTTGTTGGCTCAGAACAAGGAGGAATTAGACCAGTTTTAATAATACAAAATGATTTGGGAAACAAATATAGTCCAACTGTAATTGCAGCAGCAATTACATCTCAAAAAACTAAAAATAAGTTGCCTACGCACATAGAAATTAATTCAAAAGATTTTGGTTTAAAATCAGATTCGATAGTACTTGCTGAACAAATTAGAACAATAGATAAAAGTAGATTAAAAGAGAGAATAGGACATATAGACAATGACGAAATTATAGGGAAAATAAATAATGCTCTTGGTGTTAGTTTCGGTTTAGGCGAATAGAGAGCAAAAGAACGTTCTTATTTTCCTTTTATAGGAAAATAAAAGCGTTCTTTTATTTGTATAAATTTGTGTACTAGAAATTTAATTATTAAAAAACTATCTAAAATCCCGGAGGAATGTCCAAAAATCCCTATACTTGTAATTTTTTTATTATTTTAATTTCTTCATATAATTTGTCTACAATTTCTTTTCTTGTTAAATATGCTGTTTGATATTCATGATATATCTTATGAATATTTTCAAAATTTTCGCCTTCCTGAAATAGCATTTCCATTCCCTCTTTATAATAATTTTTCTTTTTTTCAGAATGAGCTTTATCCATTTTTTCCTCATATTCTAAGATTTGTTCAATTCTTTTTATTTGATCTTTTAAATAGTCAACATAGCCTGTGACGCAACTGATTTCATAGTAAGTATCATCAATAACAACTTTAAACAAAGCCTTTACAACTTTTTTATTAAGTTTACCTAATTTTACGCCTTGTGCTGCATTATCTAGAGCTGCAACTTTAATATTTGGCTCGGTATCTTTTATTAAATCTTTTAGAGTATCAGATATGTGAATATGAGTTTTATATTGTCTTTTAGTAACTAATGCATCATAGTCATCTGCAACTTTTATTATTTGATCTTCGTATGGAATTAAATTTCCAACCAATCCTTCAGGATATCCCATACCATCTAAAGTTTCATGATGATATTTTGGCCCTAGTGCATAAGGTCTTAATTTAATATCATCCATACACATTTTATAACCTATAAGTGTATGTGTTTTCATGATAGCGAATTCTTCGTCTGTTAGTTTATCAGGTTTATTTAGTATTTTGGCGGGAATAAACATTTTACCAATGTCATGTAAATATGCACAAATCGTACAATAAGCAGTAAAATTTTTATCGCAACGCAAATATTCGCACAACCTACAGGTAATGCTTGCAACATTTTCACTATGAATTCTGGTAAAAGGGTCTAAACTATCTAGCATAGTTAATTGATACCTCATAGTAACATCTAAATTATATGATTTTAAAGTTGTTTTATCATAAAAATCAAATTTTTGGTCAAACATTAAATACTCCTCTTTTGTAAAATTATTCGTCATTTTCATATAGCCCACAGACACCAAATCAAAAATTTAGACTGTGGTTTAAATTTTTAATTTTCGAATTTCTTTTAATTCTGCGTTTAATTTATCTATTTGCTCATTTTTATTAATAAGAGCTTGCTTAAATTGTTCAAAGATTTCTTCAAAATTTTCTACAGTTTCGCCTTTATCAAAAAGCATTTTCATTCCTTCTAAATAATAATTCTTTTGCTTTTCAGAATTAGAAGAATTCATTTTATCATAATATTTTTTTATTTCTTTTAATCTTTTTATATTATCTTTTAAATAATCTAAATAGTTAAATGCACAAAAAATTTCATAAATTGTATCATCTATTACTACTTTTTTTAAAGCTTTTGTAGCTGGTACATTATTTTTTCCATTATGTGCATTTTCGATTAATATTTTTAAAGTATCTATAATGCCAATGTGTGATTTATATTGTCTTTTACTAACAATTGCATCAAATTCATCTGCTACCCTAATAATTTGTGCTTCTATTGGGATGGCATCTCCTTTTAATCCTTCTGGGTAACCTGTACCATTTAATGCTTCGTGATGGCATTTAGGACCAGCAGAATAAGGTCTTAAATTGACATCATTCATACACATTTTATATCCAATAGTTGTATGAGTTTTCATAATTTCATATTCTTCGTCTGTAAGTCTAGAAGGCTTTTGAAGAATAGATGGTGGAATAAACATTTTGCCAATATCATGCAAATATGCACAAGTTGTACAGTAAGTAGTAAAGTCTTTATTTAAATGAAGATAATCACATATTCTACAAGTTATATTTGCAACGCCTTCAGAATGTTTCCTTGTAAAATTATCTAGTGAATCTAACATTTTTAATTGATATCTAGCACTAGAATCTAAATCATAAGATTTTAAGACAGTTTTATCGTAAAAGTCAAATTTTTCTTTAATCATTTTAAAACTCCTTTGTAAATAGTATTACTTTTTGCTATGTAAATAATTCAATATTTTTTCAAAAGTATAATATCATTAAATGAAATAAAGTTCAATATATTGTTGATTTATATTGATTTTTAATATATTATAAAGAAGTACAAAAAGATAAAAAAGGTGATAATAATGTATTTAAAAAGATTAGAGTTACAAGGATTTAAATCCTTTGCAGATAAAACAGTTTTAGAATTTATGCCAGGAATTACAACAGTTATAGGACCAAACGGATCTGGAAAAAGTAATATATCTGATGCAATTCGTTGGGTATTAGGTGAACAAAGTATAAAATCATTAAGAGGTGCTAAATCAGAAGATATTATTTTTGCAGGAACACAAAATAGAAAATCTTTAGGTTTTGCTGAAGCATCTTTAGTTTTTAATAATGATGATGGTAAATTACCAATAGAATATGCAGAAGTTACAGTAACAAGAAGAATATATAGAACAGGTGAAACAGGTTATTTTATAAACAAAACACCTTGTAGATTAAAAGATATTCTAGAATTATTTATGGATACTGGTATTGGTAAAGATGGATATTCTATTATAGGTCAAGGAAAAATAGATGAAATATTAAGCAATAAGTCAGAAGATAGAAGACATATTTTTGAAGAAGCAGCAGGAATTGTAAAATATCGTAGCAGAAAAGAAGATTCAGAAAAGAAACTAGAAAGATCTAAATTAAATTTGTTAAGAATTAACGATATTTTATCAGAAATAGAAAATAATATGGAACCTTTAAAAATCCAATCAGAAAAGGCTAAAAAGTTTTTAAGTTTAAGAGAAGAATTAAAGGGAATAGAAGTGGGATTATTCTTATATAATATTGATTTATATAAAGAAAGATTAGAAAAGATAACAGCTGATGAAGATATTATGAATTCAACTTATGAAAATGAACAAAAAAGCCAAGAAGAAAAGAATGAAAAAAAGAACAAATTAAAAGTAGAGATAAATAATTTAATAGAAGAAATAGAATCTATGCAAAATATTGGTTTCGAAAGTTCTAATCAAATAGAAAAGATAAATTCTAATATAAATGTATCAGAAGAAAGAATTAATAATATACAAGAAAATAATAAAAGATATGAAACAGAAATTGCAGAGATAAATGATAAAATAGTAGAGTTAGAAGAAGAAAAGAAACAAAAAATAGCTAAAAAAGAGAATTTATTTAATAATAAAGAAAAATTCGAAAAAGAATTAAAGGAAAAGCAAGAGGAATTAAACAGATTAACTGCAAAATTATCTGATAAGCAATTAGAGATAGAAAATAAGAAGAAGATAATTGAAGAAAATACAGATAGAAAATACGAAGTACAAAATGATATAAATACACAAGATGTAACAACAGATTCTGTAGAAAAAAATATAAAAGCTAAAACAGAAGAATTGGAACTTACAATTTCTGAATTAGATGGGGCAAGATTAAAAAAGAGTGAGATTGAGCAAAATTTTATAGAGATAGAATCAAAAAGAAATAAACTAAAAAATGATTTAAGTGAGATAGAGAATAAAAAAATAGAGGCTGACAATAAAATAAAAAGTTTTGAAACAGAAATTAATACTTTGGGTCATGAAATAAGAATTAAAGAATCTAGACTTAAATTTTTAGAAGAAACAGAAAGAGAAAAAGAAGGTTATACAAAAAGTGTTAAATCATTACTTAAATCAGCAGACATGAATCCAGAGTTAAAGAAAGGCTTACATGATGTTGTAGCAAACTTATTAAATGTGAAAAAAGAATATGAAGTTGCAATAGAAATGAGTTTAGGAGCAAGTCTTCAAAATGTAGTTACAGAAACAGAACAAGAAGCTAAAAAACTAATAGAATATTTAAGAAAAAACAATTTAGGAAGAGTAACTTTTTTACCTATTTCAGCTGTTAAAGGTAAAAAATTAGACAGGGCCAATTTAAATATTAAAGGTGTAATTGGGATTGCTTCTGACTTAGTACAATATGATAAAAAATATGATGGAATATTTAACAATTTACTAGGAAGAACAGTTATTGTAGATGATATGGAGGCTGGAATTGCTGTCGCTAAAAAGAATAATTACGCATTTAGAGTTGTAACACTAAAAGGTGATATAATTAATTCTTCTGGTGCTATGACAGGTGGGTCAGTGCAAACTAAAACTGTAAATATTCTAGGAAGAAGTAGAGAAATTGAGGATTTAAAAGAAAATTTAAACGAATTAAATTCAAAATTAAAAAATAAAGAAAAAGAGAAAGAAGAATATTTAGCTAGCATAGAAGAACTATTAGAAACAATAGAACATTTAGAAAGTAATTTACAAGAGATAGATATAGAATATGCAACACAAAAACAAAAAGTGGAATTAATCTCAGAAAATGTTGATAAATTAACAGTTAGAATGGATAAAACGAAACAGGAAATAGAAAATCTAAATAATCAGAAAAAAGATATTGCAGAAAATAAGGAAAAATTAATAGAAGATTTAGCAAATCTAGAAAAAGAAATACAAACTTTAAATTTAGTAGTAGCGGAATTTGTTAAATTAAATAAAGATGATCAAACATATATAGATAATTTAAATATGGATATAACAAATTTAAAAATATCTGTATCATCTTTTGAAGAAAGCGAAATGTCAATAGATGAAATGACAGAAAGAATTAATACTGATATCGAAAATAATAAAAATAGTATTAAAGCTAAAAACGAACAAATAGAGCAAAATAAACTGGAAGAAGAAAATTTAAGAGCACAAATAGAAGAATTTAAAGCAAAAATTATCGAGATAAAAGAAAACGTTAAAAATAGTGGTTCAAAAATAGAAGAATTAAAGAAAAATAAAAATGAAAAGAACACAGAATTAGAAAAAATAGAAAAAGAAATAGAAGAACAATTTGGAAGATTGCAAGATTTAAAAGAGCAATTAGTAAAAATTGACTTAAAGAAAAATAAAACCTCTCAAGACTTAGAAGATGTAATTAATAGAATGTGGGAAGAATATGAATTAACGCCTAATAATGCAGAAGGTTTTGTAAAAACAACAGACCCATCAAAAACCCAAAAAGATGTTAATTATTTAAGGAATCAAATAAGAGATTTAGGAAGTATAAATATTGATTCTATTAAAGAATATCAAACCTTAAAAGAAAGATATGACTTTATGTGTGAGCAAAGACTAGATTTAGAAAATTCTATGGCTAAACTTAGAAATGTTATTTCAGAAATGATAACTATTATGAAAGCTCAATTTAAAGAAAAATTTAAACTTATTAATAAAAACTTTGATGAGGTGTTTAAAGAATTATTTGGTGGAGGAAAAGCAGAATTAATACTAGAAAACGAAGATGATGTTTTAAACTGTGGAATAGATATTAGAGTACAACCACCAGGAAAGAAACTTCAAAATATGACTTTATTATCTGGCGGGGAAAAGGCATTTACAGCTATTGCAATATTATTTGCAATATTAAAAATAAATCCTGCACCATTCTGCGTATTAGATGAAATTGAAGCAGCACTAGATGATGTTAATGTTAACAGATATGCAGAATACTTAAAGAAATTTGCAAAAGACACACAATTCTTAGTAATTACACATAGAAAGGGTACTATGGAAGCAGCAGATACAGTATATGGAATAACAATGGAAGAAAATGGAATTAGCAAACTACTTTCTATGAAATTAAAATAGTGATATGGGGACGTTCTTTTTTTCCCTCTTGTATGAACAATATATCCCACTAGATTTTATCTAGTGGGATAAAAAATAATGTAAACAGGGATTTTAGGACCGTCCCCAAAAATCCCTATGTCCCGATTCCTCTCAAAATCCCAATAACTATTAATAAGACTCCAGATATTATATTCCATTTTTTTAAGGATGTGTTGTATAACACAATTTTCTTACCAAGAATAATTCCTGCGTTAAGAAAAATAAATTGAAAAAGAGGAACTAGTATAGGAAATAGTAAACTATACATTCCAAATGATGAACTTGTAATACCAACACAAATAGAATCTAAAGAAAGAGCAAATGCTAAATATAATGCTTCATTTTTTTCAATTATTTTTGAGTTATTTAGATCAGAGGAGATTGGATTTCTAATAATTTGTATAGTTATACCCAAAGATTTTAGAAATATCTTATGACTTTTATATTCTTTTTTTTCATTAGTATTCATTGCTTCGTATATAATTAAAAATCCCATAAAGACTAGAAGAATTACACTAATAATTTTTATTATATTAGCCGGAAGGATAGAAATTAGGAAATATCCAAACGCAACAGAAATACCTACAAAAAGTAATGAAACAAAAAACAAGATAAATTTTGCAGGAGTAGATAATGATGTTTTTCTAAGCCCATATGTAATTCCAATTCCAAATGAATCAATACTAACAGATAAAGCAAGCAAGATAATAGTAAGTAGCATCATATCACCTCTATATATAATATGTAAACTAAAAAAATAAGTGTAATATAGGAATAAAAAAATAGTATAAGCATATAAATTAATAAACTATACAAAGGAGAGATTTATATGTGGCATACTAAAAATATTAAAGAAGTAGAAAAAGAACTTAGGACAAACATTAAGACTGGTTTGGGAGATAAAGATGTACTAATAAGACAGGATGAGTTTGGAAAAAACAAGATAGAAGAGGGAAAAAAGGAAAGCTTACTAGTAAAATTTATAAATCAGTTTAAAGATTTTATGATAATAATTTTAATTATCGCGGCAATAATTTCAGCTGTTGTAAGTTATTTAGAAGGGACAGGAGATTATTTTGATTCTATAATAATTATTGCAATAGTTTTATTTAATGGATTAATGGGATTAATTCAAGAAGCAAAAGCAGAAAAATCTATAGAGGCATTAAAGAAAATGTCAGCTCCTGTAGCGAAAGTTAGAAGAAACGGGAAAGTTCTTACTGTGAATGGTGAAGATATAGTACCAGGTGATATCGTTATTTTAGAAACAGGTTGTTATGTTCCAGCAGATATTAGATTAATAAATACATATAATTTAAAAGTAGAAGAGTCTAGTCTAACAGGAGAAACAGAGGCAGTAGAAAAAGATGAAAATGCATTATTTAATAACCAAAAAGTTCCTCTAGGTGACATGAAAAATATGGTTTTTGCAGGTACAGCGGTAGTAAATGGACACGCAGAAGGAATTGTAACTAATATAGGAATGAATACAGAAGTTGGAAAAATTGCAAGTATGATAATAACAAATGAGGCTCCACAAACACCAATCCAAAAGAAGTTAAGCGAAGTAGGTAAAGTGCTTGGGATTGCCTGTGTAGTAATTTGTGCTTTGATTTTCGTTATAGGAGTTATAAAGAAAATATCAGTAGTAGAAATGTTTATGACATCAGTAGGTTTAGCAGTTGCAGCAATTCCAGAAGGTTTGCCTGCAATTGTAACAATTATTCTTTCCATTGCAGTTACAAAAATGGCAAAAAGGAATGCAATAATAAGAAAACTACCTGCAGTTGAAACATTGGGAAGTAGTAAAGTAATTTGTTCAGACAAAACAGGAACACTTACAGAAAACAATATGAAAGTAGTAGAGATTATAGGCAATAAAAATAAAATTCTAGAATATGGAGCATTATGCTGTAATTGTGAGATAAATGAGGGAGTAGTAGAAGGGGAGCCTACAGAGGTTGCAATAGTAAAAGAAGCAGTTAAAGAAAAACAAAATAAAATATTACCACGAATTTGTGAGATTCCATTTGACTCTAATAGAAAATTAATGACAACGGTTAACGAATTAGAAAATGGAAAGTATAGAATTATAACAAAAGGTGCTCCAGAAATATTATTAGATATTTGCGATTATTATGAAGAAAACAATACTGTACATGATATGAATAGTACATTTTTAAGTAAGATAAAAAATAAAAATGAAAAAATGGCAGAAAAGGCGTTAAGAGTATTAGGAGTTGCATATTTAGATGTAGATATAATGCCAAAAGAAATATCGGCAGATTTTTTAGAAAAAGGACTAATTTTTGAAGGTTTAATTGGAATGATTGATCCACCAAGAAAGGGAGTAAAAGAAGCTGTTTTAGCTTGTAGAAGAGCTGGTATAAAGACTGTAATGATTACAGGAGATCATATTACAACTGCTAAAGCCATTGCAAAGGATTTAGAGATATTAAGAGGGCGAGAATTAGCAATAACTGGCCAAGAGTTAGATAAAATTTCGGATAGTAAATTAGAAAAAGAAATAATGAATTATTCTGTATTCGCAAGAGTTACACCTGAACACAAAGTAAGAATTGTTAAAGCTTTCCAGAAAACTGGAGCAGTTGTTGCAATGACAGGTGATGGTGTAAATGATGCACCAGCACTTAAAAAATCTGATATAGGAATTGCAATGGGACGTAAAGGAACTGATGTAGCTAAAAATGCCGCAGACATGATTTTAAATGATGATAATTTTGTTACAATTGTAGATGCGGTAAAGCAGGGAAGAAATATTTTTGATAATATTAAAAAAGCTATACATTTCCTAATTGCTACTAATATAGGAGAGATAGTTACAATATTTGTAGGATTATTACTTGGAGTAAAATCTCCATTGCTTGCAGTACAATTATTATGGGTGAATTTAGTTACAGATTCTTTGCCAGCGATAGCGTTAGGCTTAGAACCACCAGAAAAAGATATAATGAATAGACCACCAAGGGACTCTAGAAAGAGTATATTTGCAGATGGACTAATGGGAAAAATAGTAGTAGAAGGTTTTATGATTGGAATGTTTACAATTTTAGCATTTTTCATAGGAAATAGATATTATGGAATAGAAGTTGCAAGAACAATGGCATTTATAAGTTTAGGAATGCTAGAATTAATACACAGCTTTAATGTAAAAAGTGAAGAATCTATATTTAAAGTTGGCTTGTTTGAAAATAAATATTTGGTGGGAGCATTTTTATTAGGAACAGTATTACAATTAGGTATAGTATTTGTACCAACTTTAGCAGAAATATTTAAGTTAACACAGCTTAATACTACACAATGGTTAATAACTATAGCAATTTCTATAGCCCCAATAATTATAGTAGAGCTTCAAAAGAAATTTAACGAATTAAAATTTGGAAAAGTTGTATATGATTATAAAACACGTCAAGAAGTATAGGTAAGATAGAAATAAAAAACATCTCATTTAAATAATGAGATGTTTTTTATTATTGATTAGTACCATCACTTTCTGTAGATAATGTTAATTTTATAATTGTTCCTTCCTCAACAGCAGTATCTACCATTATACTTTGACTTATAACTGTTCCAGAACCCTCTGTTGTAATATTCAAATTATTTGCTTTTGCCATATTTTCTGCTTGGGCTAAAGTTTTATCTTTAAAATCTGGAACCTTTACAGAAACTCTTGTATCGTTTTCTTCTGTATATAAAACTATTATAGATCCTTTAGGAATACTAGAGCCAGGTTTTGGTGTTTGGTCTGTTACTAGAGTAGAATTTTTATCACCACTAATATTTACTTTTGTAGTAAATCCAGCTTGCTTTAATAATTTTTCTGCTTCTGTAACTGTTTTATTTCTAATATCAGGAACTGTTGCATAACTTGTATCTTCTTCTACAGTATCTGTAGAAGTTTGAGCGTTACTAGAAGTTAAACCTAAATAAGGTAATATTTCAGATAACATTTGTGAAACTACAGGTCCACAAACTTGACCACCTTGGTGACTACCTTCATTATTAGGATTTGGGTTATGTACAGCGATTAGTAAACAAATCTCTGGTTTTTCTGTAGGAGCAATTGCAACATATGATGCAATATAACCTTCATCTTCACGTCCTGCTTGTGGTTCTGAGGTACCAGTTTTTCCACCTATAGAATATCCTTCAACTTTAGCAAGTCTACCAGAACCATCATCTACAACTGATTTCATTAGATTTCTCATTCTTTCAGAAGTAGATTTAGAAATTACTTGTCTTACTTGAACTGGCTCAATATCTGTAGTTGTACCGGTTTCAGGATTTATAATTTGCTTTACAATCCTTGGCTTCATTAAGATTCCATCATTTGCAATTGCAGAAACTGCAGAAACTAATTGAATTGGAGTAATTGTAAACCTTTGTCCAAAAGACATTGTAGCAAGTTCTACATCTTTAACATCTTCTAGTTTCCAATATGTACTACTTGCTTCTTGAGGTAAGTCTATACCTGTTTTATCAAAAAATCCAAATGCTTGGTAATATTTGTATAAAGTTTCAGCACCAATACGCTGACCTAATTGTATTAAAGAAGGGTTGCATGAAACCTGTAAGGCTTGTCTTAGAGTTTTTGCTCCTTTATGAGCTTGGGTCCAACAGCTAATTTTTCTATCAGCTACTTCTATAGAACCATTACAATAAAAATCATTAGGAACATCTTCGCTAGTAATATTTTCTTCTAATGCAGTAGCAGCAGTTATTAATTTATAAGGAGAACCAGGTTCATAAGGTGAAGATACTACATTGTTTTTCCACATATTATATAGTGCATCAGATTGTGTAGTAGAATCTAAAGTATCCCATGTAGCTTTTAATTCTTCTGTATTTGGTTCGAAAGGAGTATTAAGATTATAATCTGGATAGCAAGCCATACCTAGAATATCCCCTGTACTTGGTGCCATTGCTACTACTGTACCACTATCTGCATTGTTTTCTTCTACTGCTTGTTTTAAATATTTTTCTAATACAGTTTGAATATAATAATCTATAGTTAAAACAATATCGCTACCATTTTCAGCAGGAATATAAGTTTGATTGCTATCTGGAATTTCTTCTTGAATAGCATCTGTTGATGTTGTTATTTTACCAGGGGTACCCTGAAGAACACTATTCCAACTATCTTCTATTCCTTGAATACCAGTATTATCTGTTCCACAGAATCCAATTAAGTTAGAAGCTAAATTATTATATGGATAAACTCTTTTTGTATCTTCATCTATATTAATACCAGTACTTATTTTTTCAGTTTCCATCCATTGCTTTAATTTATCTATCTTATCTTTATCAACTTTTTTGGCTATAGTTTGAACATTAGAAGTACTATTAACTTTTTCTAATGTTTCATTATAATCTAGTTCAAAAATTTCAGAAAAAGCTTTAGCAACCTTTTCTTTTTTTGCTTTAGTTTCTTCATCATTAGACCCAACTATTTTTTTTGGATTAATAGTTACAGTATCTGTTGGAGTACTTATTGCTAATGTTTTACCTGTAGAATCATATATTGTGCCCCTGCTGGTACTTATGATTTGGTCTGTAGTTTGTTGATTATAGGCTTGTTCTTTTAAATCTGAACCCTGAACAAATTGCAACCAAATAAGTCTAATAATTAAAAGTAAAAATATTATTAGTAAAGAAGCTAATACAATTCTAAACTTTTTAACAGCTAATAAATTAGTAGAAAATTCATTATTAGCAGATTTATATAATTTATTATTACTTTTTTTTGTCTTAGGCAAATTAAATTTATTATTATTTTTTTTCTTCATCTGCATCACCTCAAAAAACGGGATTTGGGGACGTTCTTTTTTCCCTTTTCGGGATATAGGGACGTTCCTAAAATCCCGATTATAAAATACTTCATATATTTTATATTAAGTGTATGTTAAAATCAATAAAAACACAGATTTTTCACAAAAGAATTTGACATAATTAACTTAAGCTTGCTATAATTAAAAAGTGTATAAATAGTGCATAATGCACGATAAAAAGGTTAGGAGATACTATGAATTTATATGAAGAAACAAAATTTTTAATGGATAAATATAATATTAAAGCTAATAAAAATCTTGGACAAAACTTCTTAGTAGATGAAAACGTTATAGAGACAGCAATAGAAAAATCTAATATTAATGAAGACGATTTAGTTATAGAAATAGGCCCAGGCCTTGGAACACTTACAAAATATTTATTAGAAAATGCAGGAAGAGTTATATGTGTAGAATTAGATAAAAGAATGATAAAAATATTAGAAGAAAGATTTTTTCTTTATAAAAATTTTGAAGTAATAAATAATGATATATTAAAAGTAGACTTAAATGAAATTATAAAGCAAGCAAAAGAAAAATTTAATTTAAAGAATGCCAAAATTGTTGCTAATTTACCATACTATATAACTACTCCAATAATAATGAAGTTATTAGAAAGTAAGATAGATATTACAAGTATAACTGTAATGATTCAAAAAGAAGTAGCAGACCGTTTAGCAGAAATTCCAGGAGGGAAAAATACTGGAGCTATAACATATACGGTGTATTATTATGGCGAGCCAGAAAAGTTATTAGAAGTTCCAAAAAGTTCTTTTATTCCAGAACCTTCTGTTACATCAGAAGTAATAAAGATAAATATTAGAAAAGAACCTCCGGTAAAAGTACAAAATGAAGAAAGATTTTTTAAATTAATAAAAGTAGCCTTCTTACAAAGAAGAAAAACATTATTAAATTCGTTAACTAATAATGGAATATCAAATAAAGAAGAGTTAACACAGCTCTTAAGTAAATTAAATATAGACGAAAAAATAAGAAGTGAAAAGCTTACTATAGACCAATTTGCTGAGCTTTCTAATAATCTTAATACATAAATTGGTTATTGCAAAAGCCATATTAAAATGATATAATATGCTTGTGAAAAAAGATTAAGAAGGAGGTAAACATGAATCAAATTCTGGTTACAGAAAAATTATATATAACACCTGAAATAAAGCGAAAAAAGAAATTATATAAATTCGAATTTTTTATTTCACTTGTAGTAGTTTGTGTCTTATCTTCTTATTACATATATGCAGAATATAATAAAAACAAAGATGAAGCGGTTTCTCAAGAAATATTGGCTGGTGCAAATATTGTTGGGGAAGATCAAACAACAAAGCCAACAGAAAAATTAGTTGTAATGCTAGATAATGATGTAAATACAGTTGGAACAGAAGATGATTCAGCTATTGCAAATTTAGACGAAGAAACAAAATCTGTTTTATCAAAAGAGTTTACAACAGCAGATGGACATGTATATAAACCAATTGCAACTATTAGAATTCCAAAAATAAATATTTATTATCCAGTATTGTCAGAAACAACCGAGGAATTATTAAAAAAAGCACCTACAAAATTTATGTATGGCGAGCCAAACGAGGTTGGTAACTTCTGTATAGCAGGTCATAATTATAGGAATAAGAAATTCTTTAGCAAGGTTCCAACATTAGAAAATGGTGATATTATAGAGATAACAGATACAAAGGGAAGAACAGTAAAATATACAGTATACAATAAATATACTGTTACAGATGATGATATGTCACCAGTTAGCCAATTAACAAATGGTAGAAAAGATATTACATTAATAACTTGTACAGATGATTCAAAAGAAAGAGTAATAGTAAAAGCAACAGAGGTGTTATAATGGAATATAATGTAGGGGATATAGTAAGAACAAAAAAGCCACATCCATGTGGAAGTAAATTATGGAAGATAACAAGAGTTGGTGTAGACTTCGGTTTAAAATGCGAAGGATGTGGACATTTTATATTAGTAGAAAGACAAAAAGCTTTAAAAATGATAACTAAAAAAATAAATTAAGATAGGGATTTAGGGATGTTCTTAAATGCCCTATTTTTTATTTGAAAAATCAGAAATTTGTGATAAAATGTTACGAGTTTACTAGTTGAGGCTTGCTTAAAATAATATTTTATTTTAGAAAGGATGATGTATAGTAAAAAAAAGCTGTAACTAGTTAACTTAGCATCGAAAGGAGTATGTTATGATTAAGGTTAATGTACATGATAAAGATGCGCAACTGGTTGTGCTAAATACTCTTTATCCTGATTCAGGCATTAAGGTACGGATTGAAGGAGAGTTAGAGTTATATGACATAACCGAAGCTTTAGTGGTGGAGTTATTTAAAAACTTACTGCATGAGAACTTAGTTTCAGAAGTTACTTTTTCATATGTGGAAGAAAAGAGGAGTAAAGAAGAAGTTAAGAATGTTCAAAAGAGTCAGAGGTATGGGACACTTACAGAAAATGTTTATGGCTTTTTGGAAGAAAACATAGGTCGGGCATTTTCAATAAAAGAGATTTCTGAGAAAACAGGAATTGAGTATTCTTCTGTAAATAATATAATTCGAAGGTTATACAATAACGGAAAAGTACAGAAGAATGACGAGAAAAAATATTTTTGTCCCATCAAAAGTGCTAATGTAGAGCAACCAAAGCATGAACCACTTGAAGAATCTTCAGGTGAGGAAGAAAAGAAAGAACCTGCAGGTGACGAAGAAGCACAATCTAAAGAACCTGAAACGCCACAACGAGGCGACAGCTCAGAGGCAGCTGAAGAGGATGAGACCAAAAAATTAAGTGAAAGCGAAAAAAGGGATATTATGCAACATTTGTTTTTGAACGAGGATTATGAAGATGTACTAAAATATATCTTTTCGACCAAAAACAAATTTGTTGTAAAACTAGCACAGAAAAAGTTTGCAGGACCACGCGCCCAGCAACTTAGTGATGTAATCACTGCACTAAATAAAGCTGAAGTAATAGTGTTTAATGATGACTTTAGTGAAGGTGGTTCATACGAAATTTCTGCTAGTTGGAGAATATGGGCTTATCTGTTTAGGGCAAAAAGAGAAGTCGCTTCTAAAACTATAGAGGTTGATCTTCAAATGAAGCCGAGTGAGTTTAATGCTGGAATTAAAGAAGCCTTAGAAAAAGGTATAGTAAAAAAAGAAGTGGACGAGAAGCTTAAGATTACGACTTATTGTGTCGCCTAATGTACAATGTTTGTATGTTGAAAAAGGAGATCTGGATTTGATCTGGATCTCCCTTAAGCACATATATTTTTAAATATATTTTTCAATTTCATTCCAAACGTTTTCTGTATAAATTCTTCTTTCAGAAGAAAATGGTAAAGTAGTAATATCGCCAATAGGATTTAAAGCTTTCTGAATTTCTTGTGTAGCAGCATCAACTTTAGTAACTGCAATTTTATCAGCTTTATTTGCGATAATGATAAATGGAATTTTACTACTTATAATATAATTATACATTAACTTATCATTTTCTGTTGGTTTATGTCTTATATCAACTAAAAATATAATTAAAGCAATTTGTTTCCTTTTATGAAGGTATTCTTCTATAAAATTTCCAACTATTACTTGTTCTTTTTTAGACATTTTACTATAACCATAGCCAGGTAAATCGACAAAATAAAATTTAGAATCTATATTGTAAAAATTTATTTGTCTAGTTTTACCAGGTTCACTACTGGTTTTTGCTAGTTTTTTTCTATTAATTAAAGTATTTATAAATGAAGATTTACCAACATTAGATTTACCAACTAATACAACCTCTGGGAAATTAGTTGAAGGATATTGTTTAGGTCCAACTGCGGAAATCTCAAATTTTGGTTCTTTTACTATCATAAAAAATTCTCCTTATTATTAATATTGTTATATTTTAACATAAAATTAGCAGATTTACAATGACAAAAAAATAAGGGATTATCAAAAATTAATATTATTGAAAAATTTTTTCTTATATGATATTTTATAAAAAAGGAGTGAGGAGAAAATGAATAAAACTGATAGAGAATTATTAAAAGATGCATTAGAATTAAAAGTTCAAATAAGAAATTTATCTAGTGAAGAACAAAAAGAAATTTTACTTAATAAGATATCAGAAATAAGAGAATGTATTAAAAAAATTTCATTAGCATTTGAGAAGTATGAATTAAGTAGTAGACAGAAAGAAGTAGAAAGTTTAGCCTTAATAGAAGATAAGGATATAGCAGATACATATTGGGAAATATATGATTTTATTGATGATTATGGTGATTCAAAAAACGGAAGAGTGCATATTGAAGAAGTAGAGAAATTAGAGAAAATGCTAAATAATTTAGAGCAAAAGTGCAAAAGAAACTAAGAAAAATAATATAGGAGAAAATTGTGAAAATATTAATAATAACAGATTGTCATCATTTATTACCAGAAGAAGCAGAAAAATTAGCAGACTTAGAATATGATGTTTGTTTTTTACTTGGAGATATAAGTGGAAAATATATTGATATGCTTTTGATGTATTTAGATAAGGATAAAGTTTATGGGATACTAGGAAATCATGATGAATTTGGTGTATTGGAAGCAAGAAATATTCCTAATATACATTGTAAGTTAATAGAAATAAATGGTACTAGTTTTTTAGGATTTGAGGGAAGTAATAGATATAAACGTGGAGAATTTCCGATGTTTACACAAAAAGAAGCAAGGAAATTATTAATGAAATGCCCTAAAGCAGATATTTTACTGTCACATGATTCTCCATATAAATTATATTCTGATGGAAAAGATTTAGAACATTGTGGATTAAAAGCTATATCTAAATATATAAAAAAGTATAAACCTATTTTTAATATACACGGACATCAACATATTAATTCAAAGAAAACTTTAAAAAACGAAACAAATGTAATATGTGTTTATAGAGCTAGTATTATAGATACTGAAACAAAAGATATAACTTTTATATTTTAAATAATTAAGTATAAATAACAAAACCAAGAAAATTTTTATAAATTTCTTGGTTTTGATTTTTCAAATAGGGATTTAAGGAACGTCCCCCAATCCCTATTTTCTATTTTACTGTAATTTTTTCTAATCCACCCATATATGGTCTTAATACTTCTGGAACGATTATACTTCCATCTGGTTGATAATTGTTTTCCATAATTGCAATTAACATACGTGGTGGAGCTACAACAGTGTTGTTTAAAGTATGTGCAAAATAGTTTCCTTTTTCACCTTTTATTCTAATTCCTAATCTACGAGCTTGTGCATCCGTTAAGTTAGAACAGCTTCCAACTTCAAAATATTTCTTTTGTCTTGGACTCCATGCTTCTACATCACAAGATTTAGCTTTTAAGTCTGCCAAGTCACCACTACAACATTCTAAAGTTCTTACTGGAATATTCATACTTCTAAAGAATTCTACTGTATATGACCACATTTTATTATACCAATCCCAAGAATCTTCTGGTTCGCATACAACAATCATTTCTTGTTTTTCAAATTGATGAATTCTATATACACCACGTTCTTCTAATCCATGTGCACCTTTTTCTTTTCTAAAACATGGAGAATATGATGTCATTGTATAAGGCATATCCTCTTTTTTTAGAATTTGTCCTTTAAATTTTCCAATCATAGAATGCTCGCTTGTACCAATTAAGTACAAATCTTCTCCTTCAATTTTGTACATCATTGCATCCATTTCTTCAAAACTCATAACACCAGTTACTACATCACTTCTAATCATATAAGGAGGTATACAATAAGTAAAGCCTTTATTAATCATGAAGTCTCTTGCGTATGTTAAAACAGCAGAATGTAATCTTGCAACATCTCCCATTAAGTAGTAAAAACCTTGTCCTGCAACACGTCTTGCACTATCTAAGTCTAATCCACCTAAAGCTTCTAAAATTTCACCATGGAATGGAATTTCATAATCTGGAACTACAGGTTCTCCAAATTTTTCAATTTCTACATTTTCGCTATCATCTTTTCCTATTGGAACAGACTCGTGCATGATGTTTGGAATTTTCATCATTCTAATTTTAATTTCTTCTGCATATTTGTTCTCTAAAGTCTCATTTTCTTCTAGTTTATTATTGATTTCTTGAACTTCAGCTTTAATTTTTTCTGCTTCATCTTTTTTACCATTTCTCATTAAATTTCCAATTTCAGCACTTAGTGTTTTTCTTTTGTTTCTTAATTCATCACCAGCAAGTGTAGCTTCTCTAGATTTTTTGTCTAAATCTATAACTTCATCAACTAATACTAGTTTTTCATCTTGAAATTTTTTCTTTATATTTTCCTTAACAATGTCAGGATTTTCTCTTAAAAATTTAATATCTATCATATTAATTCCCCCTAATTATTTTTTTGTATAATCAATAGTTAATTCTTGGGCTACTTCAAATCTATGTTTTTGACCAGTAATATTGTCAGGCCTTTCAGGAATTTCTTCTAAAAACATTTTTTCTGGTCTTACCCAAAGATAATTTCCATCTTCTCTTGGATATAAAGGTTTATATACTACCATTCTTTCTTTTGTTTCCGAATCACAAGCTACATTTTCTACAAAATAATAATTTCCTTTAAAATGACGATAAACTTTTCCAATTTCTACATGTTCCATAAAAATACCTCCATTATACAAAATATATTCTAATAAATTGGGCTAAAACAAGCACAATTTAATTTAGACAAACAAAAATCGTCCTTATATAAAAATATAAGGACGAATATAATCCGCGGTGCCACCTTAAGTTATTATAAAAATAATACACTCGATTAGTAGGATAACCGCCTAACTTACGGTTTAGTTTTCACTAAAAACATCTAAGAGTAGATTCACATATAAATTTTATTTACTTACACCACCCGTAAACTCTCTAAAAAAATTAAATATGTTACTATTCTCTTATCAAACGTTTATATTAATATGTAACACATTTTAACATAATATGTATAAATATTCAATAAAAATCGTAAAAAATTATTAATCGGGATTTGGGGGACGTTGGTTAAATCCTGATTTGACACTTGGAAAATTATGTTAAGTATGGTATAATAAAATGCAGAAAAAAGTGAAGGAGGCTCAAAAGAATGAGAGAGTTTAACAAAAAGAATAGCGAGAAGCTATTCTTACTGAAGGTATGCTTACCTGCAGCGTATGAACAAATTGGAAATGAAGGTGTTGAAGCAGTCGAAAAGGGCTGGGCCAAGGAACAGGATTTTAAATTTATCAACGACCTAGTTCACAAGTATGTAGCAAAAGCTACAGAAGAAGCCATTTCTTATGAGGGAAGTATGCAGGAGAAGATGGAATTAATCAGAACATTCAACTACTTCTTATATGCGTATATTGAGAGAACAAGTCCAAAAACGTTGGAAGAACTGAATGTTGTAATTAAAGAGTACTATGAAAATGTCGAAGATTCAGTCATATTAGGAGGTTAAATGCATATGATTTTTAAAGACAGATTCGAAAAAATGTCACGTAAAGACTTGGAAGAAGAAATCCGCGTATATAAGGATTTCTCCAAGTATACTCGGAAAGAACTGGAGAATGAATTAAGAATTCTTCTTCCAGATATTAATTTGAACGAATTCTCTGACCAGGACTTGGAAGATTTGTTAAGAAGTAATTATACCTTCGAGGAGTATAGCACCGAAGAGCTTCGGGAAGAAGCAAGAAGACATGAACGCTTCGAAGAGTGGAGTAGAGAAGAACTCGAAGAAGATTATGAACAGTTAGAGAACACTGAAGCAAACGCTGAAAAGTACAAGAATATAAAATGGATTCTTATAGCAGTGCTCTGTGCTTTTTTAGGATACTACTATGGAAGTATGAATACAAAACTGAACTATCTAGAACAGAGAACAGAGCAACTTCAGCAGGAGCTGAATTTTATCGAGTATCAGAATGAACAGTTGGAAGACAGAGTAGATACCTTGTCAGATATTATAGATTTGATAATAATCTATATTACGTCTGACGACCTTCCAGAAGTAGAAAATCCGAGTACATCAGCACAAATCATCTGAAAAACCAAAACTTCACATCTTTTTCCCCTGGCGAAAGCCGGGGGCATTTCTGTTTTATAGAATAAAATTTAAGAAAAAACGAAATTTTGTTTGACAAACAAAAAATCATATGATAGTATGTAAAAAAATAAAGTGGAGGCGTGAACAAGTGAAAAAAGATAAAAGCGATTTAAATAAAAGAGAAGTAGCAATCTTAAACTTTATATCCAAACAAATAAAAGCTAATCAATATCCACCATCAGTAAGAGAAATTTGTAAAGCTGTAGGGCTAAATTCAACAGCAACAGTACATGGATATTTAGAGAAATTAGAGCAAAAAGGTTATATTAGAAAAGAATCTCAAAAAGGAAGAGCATTAAGAGTTGTTAATGAAGATGATGTTATAAGAAAACCAAAAGATTTATATGCTGGTAAAGAATTGGTAGATGTACCAGTTGTAGGAAAAATAACTGCAGGTGCACCAATTTTAGCAGTAGAAAATATAACAGATACTTTCCCAATTCCTTTAGACTTCGTAGGAAATTCAGAAAGCTTTATGCTAACTGTTAGAGGAGAAAGTATGATAGAAGCAGGTATTTTAGATGGTGACTATATATTAGTAAAACAACAAAATACCGCAGAAAATGGCGAAATTGTTGTAGCTTTAATAGATGACGAAGCAACAGTAAAAACATTCTATAAAGAAAAAGATTATATAAGATTACAACCAGAGAATCGTACAATGGCTCCAATAATTGTTCCAGATTGTAAAATACTTGGTAAAGTAGCAGGCGTATTTAGAAAAATGTAGTATAAAATAAAACGACTTAAGACATAATATATTTTAGGTGAATATATTATGAAAAAAGAAAAAGAGATTAACGAAATAGAAGTTGGGGAAGATGTAAGCAGAAATGGTGAATTCATACCCACAAAATTTGCATGGATAAGTTTAGGTTATCAAAAAGAGAATGCAAAACGATTACAAAATATAACAAAAAAAGAAGATAAACATAGTAAATAAATATAACAAAAAATAAATGTGGTTTTATTAATTAGAAAGGGATTTAAATTTCATTTCTGCAATTTAATAAATCCACATTTTTTACTTGAAAGACAAGCTAAATAATGGTAAAATAAAAACGTTAGAAAAGGAGGAAATAAGTATGGATAGTAAAAGTAAAGAAATCTATTCGGAACTTAATGCTTTTTTGGATAGTATAGATGAAGAAAGAAGAAACAAAATACCAGCAGACTTAAGGGAATTAATAAATAGTAAAAAAGACGATAATTATACACCTAAATATCCAAAAGGAACTCCTTTAGAAAAATTAAAAATGAAAAAAGAAACAAAGGATATGGTTAATTTACTAAACTTTAATTATTGGTGTGAAAACGAACAACAACGAAAAGAATTAATGGAACGAATAGCAAATGGAAAGAAAAATGAAGGAGCAAAAGTAAATGCTTTTGATAAAATAAAAAATATATTTAAAAAGAAAAGCTAAAAGCTTTTCTTTTTTGTATTAAATTAGATTAAATTGGCTCTTATACATATTATAATATGCTCCCTTTTTATTAATTAATTCATCATGAGTTCCAACTTCTACAATATTACCATCTTCTATAAAAACAATAAAATCACAGTTTTTTATTGTAGATAATCTATGTGCAATAATTATAGATGTAGAATTCGAAGTTAATTCTAGTATAGCTTTTTTTATCATGTCTTCTGTTAGTAAATCGATATTACTTGTAGCTTCATCCAAAATTAAAATAGGTGGTTTTATTAGCATAATTCTTGCAATGTTCAATAACTGTACTTCGCCTTCAGAAAGCATATCAGAATTTGATATATACGTATCATAACCATCAGGTAATTTTTCTATAAATGTGTTTGCAAAAGACAATTCTGCAGCTTGTTTAATTTCTTCTATACTTGCATTAGGTTTTCCATATGCAATATTTTCCCTTATAGTACCTTGAAAAATCTTAGTATCCTGAAGAACCATACCGATATTTTTTCTTAAATTATCAATATTAATCTTTTTTATATTTGTATTATCAATTAATATTTCGCCACTAGATATTTCATAAAATCTATTTAATAAATTAATTATTGTAGTTTTACCAGAACCTGTTTTGCCAACTATAGCAATACTTTTTCCATTAGGAATATATAAATTAAAATCCTGTATAAAAGGTTTATCAGTATACGAAAAATATACATTTTTAAATTCTATAGAATAATTAGGTTTTTCTGGCAGTTTAATACTATTACTAGAAGGTAGATTTTCTATAATAGGAGTAGTTATAAATTTTAAAATCCTTTTGTAAGAAGCAATAGCAGTTTGGATTTCACTAAACACAGCTGTTATTTCGTTAAATGGTCTAGTAAACAAATTAGTATATATGAAAAAAGTAGAGATATTACCAATTGTTAAATTTCCGTTTTTACAAAATATAATTCCAAGCATAGCAATTATTATATAAGAAAGGTTTGAAACGAACCTAGTACTTGGATTTGTAAGTGAAGAATAAAACTGCGTTTTATACCCATAGTTATATAATTCAGAATTTTTTTCTTTAAAATTTTTGCTAGATATTTCATTATAATTAAAATTATCTAAAGTCTTTTTGCCACTTATTAATTCATCAGTATATGCATTTAACTTTGCTAATAAATCAGCTCTTTTAACAAACATATTATTTGTATGTGAAACAATATATTTAGATATAACAAACATTAGTAAAGATAAGAATATAAGTAAAACTGTTAAAGGTATATTTAAAGTTATCATTATATAAGTAGCTAATATAATTGTAAATATTCCACTTATAATTTTAGAAACACTTTGCATAGTTCCATTAGAAATATTTTCTATATCTGTAGAAAACATGTTTATAATTTCGCCTTTTTCAAAGTTTTCCAAAATAGATAGAGGTAAATTATTTATTTTATTAAAAAGAATAGTCCTAATATTTCGAGAAAGCTTTGTAGCATAACTAGTTAAAAAATAATTTAATAAAAAATTACTAATAAATAGAAAAATAAATATTAGAGCAAGACTAATAAAATAATTTATTAAAGTTGTATTTATTCCTAGTTTATCTATTAAATTACCTATTATAACAGGATAAGTAATACTTAAGCCTGCAGAAAGGACAGAAAAAATAATTATTAATAAAATATAAAATTTAGAAAACTTAAATTTAAATAATTTCATAAATTATGCTCCTTTGCTTACGCTGTTTTGAAGTTCATATATTTTTTTATATAATTCAGAATTGTTTAATAGCTCGGTATGTGTACCGATATTTTCAATTTTTCCATTATTAAAAACTAAGATTCTAGAACAGTTTTTGATTGTAGATGTTTTTTGTGAGGCTATAAATGTTGTAATATTATGTTCTTTAGAATAATTAAAGATATTTTGTAATACTTGTGATTCTGTATATAAATCTAATGCGCTTGTAACATCATCAAAAATTAACACTTTAGGGTTACCAATAAAACCTCTTGCAATATTTATACGTTGCTTTTGACCACCAGATAAATTAGATGCATTATTTTGTAAAACAAAGTTTAAGGTGTTTTCTTTTTGATTAACAAATTCACTTGCATTAGAAAGCTCCAGACTTTTTTGTATTTCTTCTTTAGAAGTAACTCTACCTAAAGCAATGTTTTCAAAAATTGTAGCTGTAATAAAATCTGGCTTTTGACCAATATATGTTATGTTAGATTTTAAAAAGCTTGAATCATATTTTCTTATATCTTCACCATATAATTTTAAGTTACCAGAAGAAATATTTAATGAATTGTTTAGAAGTTTTAAAAAAGTACTTTTCCCTGAACCTGTAAGACCTATAATACCAATAGTTTCGCCAGGCTTTATTTTTAATGATATATCTCTTAAATTGTTAGTAGTAAAATATGAAAAATTTACATTGGATATATCAAAAATATAGTTGTTAAGTTTAAATTCTTTAAGGGTACCAGTTTGTTTATTCTCTTTTAGGTTAAATAATTCTATTATACGGTTTGAAGAAGCGAAAGCTTTTGTGTAAATTGCAACTAAGTTTGAAAGTACAACAACAGCCAATAGCATCTCAGAAATGTAATTTATTATTGCAATAATTTCACCTTTAGATAAATTACCAAATCCAAACTCGACATTGCTTATATTTAAAACTATTAGTGTAGTAAAGTTTAAAATAAATATAGAGACAGGATTTAGTAAAAAGGATAAAATAGTTGCAAGTTTACTATAGATATATGTTAGATTATTTACTTTATCAAATTTTGTTTTTTCTGTATTTTGTGTTACAAAACTACGAATTAATTTAATATTAGTTAAGTTTTCTTTTATTCTTAATGTTAGCTTGTCTAACTGTAAATTAGCTTTTTGATAGATCTTACTAGCAGATTTTGCAATTAGTAAAATTACTAGAAATAGTATAATACTTGCTACAAGAACATTTATTGCAATTTGTATGTTTATTAATGAGATCATAATAATTGATCCAATAAAAATAAAAGGAACTCTTATTACTAATCTTATGAACATAGCAATTCCTGTTTCTAAATTAGTAACATCATTAATAATTCGATTAACTATGGCAGAACTACCAATACTATTTAATTTATTAGAAGGAACTCTTTGAATATGAGCAAATAATTTTTCACGCAAAGTTTTGCTATATCCTTGCGAAGTAATTGCAGCTATATATTGCGCACTACAAGCAAAAATAAGTCCTAATATTACAAGTATAATTAATCCAATGGAGTAATACATGAGCTCTGCAGAAGAGAAGGTATTATAATTATCTATAAAAAGGGCAATAATAATTGGCAATAGTACTTCTATTATTGCTTCTAACAATTTTAATATTGGTCCAACTATTAAATTTATTTTATATTTTTTTAAATATATTAATAATTTCTTCATAAAACTAAATCCTTTCGTAACTTGTAAAGTCAAAATTATTATATCATTAAAGTAATAAAAATATGTAGTTATTTCATATAAAAAATATACATATATAAGTGGACATTTTGTGGTATATAATATAAAATGTACTATAGATTTAGGAGGAAAAAGATGAAAGCTTTAGTTACAGGTGCATCATCGGGAATAGGAGAGGAAATAGCAAAAGAATTAGGAAAGCGTGGATATGATATAATTCTTGTAGCTAGAAATGAAGAAAAATTAAAAGATGTTGCCTCAAAGATAAAAACAAATACTAGAATAATAACTATGGATTTATCTAATAAAGAAAATTGTGAAAAGCTATATGAAGAAACAAAAAATGAAGACATAGATATCTTAATAAATAATGCAGGCTTTGGCGTTCATGGAAAATTTTACGATACGGATTTAGATAAAGAAGTGCAAATGATAGAAACTAATATAACTGCAGTTCATATTTTAATGAAATTGTATTTAAAAGATATGATAAAAAAAGATAGAGGTCACATTTTAAATGTTGCTTCTATGGCAGCTTTTGGACCAGGTCCATTGATGAGCTCATATTATGCATCAAAAGCATATGTTTATAGATTGTCACAAGGTGTAAAAACAGAATTAAGGAAAAATAATTCAAAAGTTAAAATTTCGGTATTATGCCCAGGACCAGTAAGAACAAATTTTAATAAAGTAGCAGGAGTAGATTTTGCAGCACCATCATTAAGTAGTGAATATGTTGCAAAATATGCAGTAAAGAAAATGCTAAAAAATAAATTTACAATAGTTCCTGGTACTTTTATGAAAATAACTAGATTTTTCGAGAAAATAATGCCACATAATTTAGTAAGCAATGTTTCTTATTTTGTAAATTACCGCAAAGATAAATGAACTTTAGGGACGGGGTTAAAAGTTCAAAAGTGCACATAAAATTCAAATTTTATGGTAGGATTAAAGTTCATAAATGTTTAATTTATTTGCAATACTAGGTAAAATAAAGGAGAAAAATTATGAAATTAATGTTTGCATCAGATATACATGGAAATGCATATTTTTGTAATAAACTTAAAGAGGCATATAATAAAGAACAACCAGAAAAATTAATTTTATTAGGAGATTTACTATATAATAAATCACTTCTATCATTTGGAAGAAATAACGAAAGGCAGAAAACAGCTGGAATCCTGAATGACTTAATGGATTATATAATTGCAGTAAGAGGAAATTGTGATACAGATTTAGACCAAGCATTATTATATTTTCCAATAATGAGCGATTATAAAAAACTAAATGTTGATGGATATGAATTTTTCATAACACATGGTCACTTATATAATAAATATCATTTACCACCTTCAGATAAAAAGGTGATTTTAATACATGGACATACACATGTACCATGTATAGAAAATACAAAAGAATATATGTATTTAAATCCGGGTTCTATATCTGATCCAAGAGAGGGAAATCCTAATACCTATATGATATACGAAAATAAAGAATTTATAATTAAAGATTTAGAAGGACACGAGTTTAAAAGTATAAATTTAGATGAATGCTATTAATTATGAAAAGATTAAATATCATATAGAGTATGGAAAAGTAAAAAATTTATATATTCATATAAAAAATGGTGAGGTAATAGTAAAAGCACCTAGGTTTATTACTAAAAAATACATAGATAAAATTGTAGAACAAAAAAGAAATTGGATATTAAAAAAGTTAGAAGAAAGTAAAAATAAGCCAGAGGAAAGAGAATATACTAAAACAGATATAGAAAATTTAAAAAATAAATTAGAATATATTTTTCCGGAATTAATAAAACAAACAAATTTAGTTCCAAATAAGATAAGAATTAGAAATATAAAATATGCTTGGGGAAGTTGCTCAAGTAATAAGAATATAACAATAAATCTGAAGCTGGTTAATAAATCAGAAGAGGAAATTAAATATGTTGCATTACATGAATTATGTCATTTAAAATATATGAATCATTCAGATAAATTTTGGAACTTAGTAGAAAAATATATGCCTAATTATAAAGAGATTAGAAAACAATTAAAAAACAATAGATAAGACAGGAGATACAAAAATGATAAGTTCAAAAGATGGAATAATAGGTTTTGCAATAGGGGATGCAATGGGAGTTCCAGTAGAATTTACCAACAGGGAAAAACTAATGAGAAATCCTATAACGTCAATGGAAGGCTTTATGAGTCATAATGTTCCAAAGGGGACTTGGTCAGATGATACATCTATGACAATCGCCACAATGGACTCGATAATTAATTCTAATGGAGATATTATAGCAAATGATATGGCAAATAGATTTTTAGAGTGGATGGAAAAGGGAGAATATACACCAGGTGGAAAAATCGTTGATATAGATAGGACAACTTTAAGAGCTCTAGGTAAATATAAAACAACAAGAAGAAGTGCTGTCAATTGTGGATGTACAAGTAATACAGACAATGGTAATGGATCATTAATGAGAATGTTACCAATAGTGTATTACTCATATTTAAACTGGTTAGAGCAGGACAAAATTTTAAAATTAGTCGCTGGCATATCATCAATTACACATGCAAATGAGCTAGTAATTATGGGATGCTATATGTATGTTAATTATGCCATTGAATTATTAAATACTAATAACAGAAAAGCAGCATATTCCAAAATTCAAAATTTAGATTATTCTATGTTTTCTATGCCAACAATAAGAGCATATACTAGAATTTTGGATCATGAAATTTACCATTATGGTATAGACGAAATAAAGTCATCAAGTTATATAGTAGATACATTAGAAGCAGTTTTATGGGTACTTATAAATACAGATACATATAATCAAGCGATAATTGGAGCAATTAACTTGGGTAGTGATACAGATACAATTGCAGCTTGTACAGGAGGCTTAGCTGGAATTATTTATGGAATAAAAAGTATTAATTCAGATTGGAAGATTGATTTACGTAAATATTCCGAAATTATAGATATTTGTGAACAATTTGATGAAGTATTATATAAACTAAATGAAAAAGAAATTGATAATAATACAGTAAATAAAAATGATATATTAAGAAGAATAGAAATTGTTAATAATGAAATAACTGAGGTTCCAGCAGATGCATTAGTTTGTGCCAATACATCTGGTAATTTAGGAAGAGGGGGAGAAGGTACAATATTTTCTAGAGCTGGAATAGAGCTAGAAAACAAATGTAGAGAATTTGACGAATTAAGTAAAGGACAAGCTAAAGTAACAAGAGCATATAGAATTGATACAAAATATATTATTCATACAGTTGTACCAAAGTGGTATGATGAAAGTGAAACAAATCAAAATGAATTATTAGAAGAATGCTATAAGAATATCTTTAGAATTTCTGCAGATTACGATATTAAAAGTATTGCAATTCCTACACTTGGAATTGGAGCATGTAGGGCTCCTGTTGATATAGCAGTAAAGATTGCAATAGATGGTATAATAAATAACTTTTTTAGAAATACTGATATAGATAAAATTTACATAGTTTGTAACGATTCTAGAATACAAAGGACATATATAGAATACTTAAATAGTTTATTAGATTAAAAAAACTTGGCAGTAGATGTTTTTTCTACCGCCAAGTTTTTAGTGCGTCTAAAAAAGGAAATATAGGGAAAAAGGGACATTGCTAAAATCCCTAATATTTTACAATGTCATTATATGTTTCTATTGCATAACTATCTGTCATACCAGAAATGTATGTAATAATAGCTGTTTGATAATCTTTAATATTATTCATATCATATAAAATTTTATTTTTTAAATGAGTTCTATCTGTTTCTATATTCCAATAGCAAGAAATCCACTTTATAAAAGTATCTATTACTTTAGTATAAAATGGTTTAATACTGTTTAATTTTTCTAAAGTATTCATACCATCATAACATTCATTTAAAGTATTAAATATTTCATTTAGCACAAGACTAAAATATCTTTCTGAAGGGTTCATACATTTGTGCTTATAAATATACTTGTAATTAAATTGCTTTAATCTTTTTATTTTTTCAAATGTAGCAGTAGAGAACTTTAAACCTTCATTTGCAGATGAATTTAAACATAAATCAGCTATTAAATCACCTATAATATTAGTATTATTTAAATTAGCACTTCTAGGTTGTTCTAATAAATCATATAATTCGTTTAAATTACTATCTAGTATTCCCATAGAAATGGCATCTTCTATATCTCTGCCTAAATAAGAGATTTTATCGGAAATTTTAACAACACAACCCTCCCAAGTATATGGAGAATATTGGTTAAGTTTAATATAATCTTTTTCTAAATCGATAAATTCAGTTCTAGGTTTTAAAGAAATTTCATCAATTTCACCACAGTGAGATATAATACCATCTCTTACTGCATATGTTAAGTTTAGATTTTTTTCTTCGTTGTTAACATTTGTTAGCAATTCAATATTATCAACAAAATTTAAACCATTTCTTTCATGCCAAAAAGCTTCTAAATCATTTTCCATACAGATTCTATTTAAGATTTGTTCACCTTTATGTCCAAAAGGACTATGGCCAATATCGTGTGATATAGAAATAGCTCTTGTTAAAGTGGTATTTAAACCTAATGCTTTTGCAATGGTATAACTTGTTGCATCAACATTATTTACATGTTCAATACGAGTACAAATATGATCATTTTTTGGTAAAAAGAATACTTGGGTTTTATGCTTTAATCTTCTATAAGCATTACAATATATAATTCTATCATAATCTCTTTCGAATTCAGAACGTACATCGTTTTCTTTTTTATACAATTCATCTTTTCTTGAAATTAAATTATTCCAAGTAGGGTTAGATGGGGTAGCAGCAACACTACTAAATTTTAAATCCATTAAAATACCTCCTATAATTTATATATAAGATAGTGTACCATAAAAAGAATATAATGATAAGAAATTTTGTTCGAAAAAAATAAAAAAATTCAAAAAAGTACTTGCATTTTTTGCAAAAGAGAGTATAATATAATTTGTAAAGGTCAAAGAAAGTCAAAGTCAAAATAGAAAACATGAACTTTAGGGACGGAGGTAAAAGTTCATAAATTAACATAAAAAATGAACTTTAAGCACCGTCCCCAAAGTTCACCCAAAGTTCAAAAGTTCACATAAAGGAAGTGAAAAAATGAGAATATCAGATTTAATAGAAGATTTTATAAAAGATATGTTAAAAACAGAAGACGAATTAGAAATACAAAGAAATGAACTTGCGGAACATTTTAATTGTGTGCCTTCACAAATAAATTACGTAATATCCACACGATTTAAACCATCACAAGGTTATTATGTAGAAAGTAGAAGAGGAGGTGGCGGTCACATAACGATTAAAAAGATACATGTAACACAAAGTAATTATCTAATGCATATAATAACAAGCATTGGAGATACATTAACATCAAAAGAAGTAGATATTTTCATAAGTAACTTATTATCAGACGAAATTGTGACTAAAAAAGAAGCTAAACTTTTAAAAGTAGCGACAAGTGATAATGTACTTAATGTACCTATCGATATAAAAGATAATTTACGAGCAAGAATATTTAAAAACATGTTAATAAATTTAGTAGAAGATTAATTGGCAGACGTAAATAGTCACCAACTAAAATTAGATATTTTAAATAATTTAAGGAGGTTTTTATTATGAAATGTCAAAATTGTGGTAGAAAAGAAGCAAATGTAAAATATACACAAATTATTAATGGTGTAAAAAAAGAAATGAATTTATGTGAAGATTGTGCAAAGGAATTAGGAATAGGAAGAGAACTTAACTTTAATATGTCTATGAATTTACCAAGCTTTTTAGGAGGATTCTTTGATGAATATAATATGGATTCTTTTATTCCAACAATCGGAGCAATAAGAGAAGAAGGATGCAATACTTGTGGTACAACATATAATGAATTTGCAAATACAGGCTTATTCGGTTGTATGGATTGCTATGATATATTTGCAGATAGATTAGATCCAATATTAAGAAATATACAAGGTTCTAACAGACATGTTGGCAGAAAAGCGAAAAGCTTGGATAAATCTATCGTAAAAAATATGGAAGCTAAGAAGAAAGAACTAGAAAAAAATAAAGAAGCAAAGAAAGAAAATAGAAAGACTAAAGAATCATTAGAGGAAGAATTAAAACAAGCTATTAGAGAAGAAAGATATGAAGATGCAGCAAAACTAAGAGACGAAATAAAAAAAATGAATGGTGATAAATAATAAAATCAGTAATTAATTCTTTAGGAGGGAAAAATATGCTAAATTGGTATTTACAAAGTGGAAAAGATTCGGATGTAATAATAAGTTCTAGAATAAGATTAGCAAGAAATATATCAAACTATCCGTTTGAAACTAAATGTAATGAAACAAAAAAAGAAGAAATAACTAAGTTAATAGAAGAAGCTATTAGTGGTAACAAATATGGAATTAAACTTTTAAAATTAAAAGATATGGATGATGTTACTATTAATAGTTTAATAGAAAAAAGATTAATAAGTCCAGACTTTGTAAGAGGTAAGGAAAAATCTAAAGCAATACTTATAAATGATGACGAAAATGTATGTGCAATGATACATACAGACAATCATATTAGTCTACAAGTATTTGGTGCAGGATTAGAGTTAGACAATTTGTTAAATCTAATTATTGAATTAGATGAATATCTAGATGAAAAACTAAAATTTGCATTTAACGAAAAATATGGATTTTTAACAGCCTGTCCTATAGAAGCAGGAACTGCTATGAAGGCGTCTGTAATGGTTCATTTACCTGCATTACAAATTACTGGTAATATTGGAAAGGTATTAGAGATAATAAATAACTTTGGTATGAATGTAACTGGAATTCATGGAGAAGGTAGTAAATCCGAAGGTGCGTTATATCAAATATCTAATAAACAAACTTTAGGCATTTCTGAAAAAGAAATTATAAAGAAATTAAAATTAATAACAGATAAAATAATAGAGCAAGAAAGAATTGCAAGAAAGTATTTAGGAAAGAATAGGTTAAATTTAGAAGACAGATTATATAGAGATTATGGTATTTTAACAAACTGCAGAAAAATTTCAGAAAGTGAATGTAAGGATTTATTATCAACATTAAAATTAGGAACAGATTTAGGAATTGTTAATGAACTAACAGACTTAAAAATAAATAAATTATTATTATATACACAAGATGCAAACTTACAAAAATATTTAGGAACAAAACTAGAAGGAATAGATTTAGATGCTAAAAGAGCAGAACTTATTAAAACAATTATAAAAGAGTAAGGAGGTAGATATTTATGACATATAAATTTACAAATAGTGCTCAAAATGTTTTAGAGATTGCAAAAGAAATCGCGATAGAATTAGGACATAATTATATAGGAACAGAGCATATATTATATGGTTTAACAGAAGAAGAAAATGGTGTTGCAAGTAAAGTTTTAGAAAATCAAAATATAAATTCTGAAAATGTCTTGGAAGAAATAGAAAATTTAATAGGTAGAGATGAAGGAAGGACTATAACAAGTTTAGGGTTTACGCCAAGAACTAAAAGAGTGTTAGAAAATGCATTTTTAGAGGCAAGAAAACTAGATTCAGATTATATAGGCACAGAACATATTTTAATAGGAATAATGAGAGAAGCAGATAGTATTGCTGTAAGAATACTATTAGATTTAGGTATTAATCCACAAAAATTATATAACGAAATAGTAAAAGTATTAGAAGAAGATGAAGATATAAATAGTAGTGATAATTCTCAAACAAGAAAAACAGGAAGCTTTAATTCTACACCAACATTAAATCAATATGGAACAGATTTAACTAAAAGTGCAAGTCTTGGAAAATTAGATCCTGTAATAGGAAGAAAAAATGAAATAGAAAGAGTAATTCAAATTCTTTCTAGAAGGACTAAAAATAATCCTTGCTTAATTGGTGAACCAGGTGTAGGTAAAACAGCTGTAGTAGAAGGATTAGCAGAAAAAATTGTACAAGGTGATGTACCAGAAATATTAAAAGATAAAAGAGTTGTAACAATCGATTTATCTAGTATGATTGCTGGTGCAAAATATAGAGGAGACTTCGAAGAAAGAATAAAGAAAGCTTTAAATGAAGTAAAAAAAGCCGGAGATGTAATTCTATTTATAGATGAGATTCATACAATAGTAGGTGCAGGTTCTGCAGAAGGTGCTATTGATGCGGCAAATATTCTAAAACCTTTATTAGCAAGAGGTGAAATTCAATTAATTGGTGCTACGACTTTAAATGAATATAGAAAATATATAGAAAAAGACAGCGCGTTGGAAAGAAGATTTAGTCCTGTAACTGTTAATGAACCAACTCATGAAGAAACTGTAGAAATCTTAAAGGGTATAAGAGATAAATACGAAGCTCATCATAATATAAAAATTACAGATGAAGCTATAAATGCAGCTGTAGAATTATCTAGCAGATATATTAATGATAGATTTTTACCAGATAAAGCAATAGATTTAATTGATGAAGCTTCTTCAAAAATTAGATTATCTTCTTTAGAAGAACCAGATAGTCTAAAAGAGATGGAAGATAAAATAGAAAAGATGAATCAAGAAAAAGAGGCTGCTGTAAAAGTACAAAAATTTGAGAAAGCTGCTAAAATAAGAGATGAAGTAAATAAACTAAAAGAAGAACTAGAAGAAGAAAGAAATAAATGGAAAAGTAAAAAGACAAAAGCAATTCCAAAATTAACAGAAGAGGATATTGCTAAAACAATTGCAAGTTGGACAGGAATTCCAGCTGCTAAAATAACTCAAGATGAAAATAAGAAATTAAAGAACTTAGATAAAGAATTGCATAAAAGAGTAATTGGTCAAAATGAAGCTGTAGAAGCAGTTGCAAAAGCAATAAGAAGAAGCAGAGTAGGTCTTAAAAATCCTAATAGACCAATAGGTTCATTCTTATTCTTAGGTCCAACAGGTGTTGGTAAAACAGAATTATCTAAAGCATTGGCAGAAAGCTTATTTGGTACAGAAGATGCCATGATAAGAATTGATATGTCAGAATTTATGGAACCACATTCTGTTGCTAAATTAATTGGTGCGCCTCCAGGATATGTTGGTTTTGATGATGGTGGTCAATTAACAGAAAAAATAAGAAGAAAACCATATTCTGTAATATTGTTTGATGAAATAGAAAAAGCACATCCAGATGTTATGAATATGTTATTACAAATTCTAGAAGATGGTAGATTAACAGACAGCCAAGGAAGAACAGTTAACTTTAAGAATACAGTAATAATTATGACATCAAATATTGGTGCAAGATTAATTACAGAAAAGAAATCTTTAGGTTTTACAAATTCATCAGAAGAAAATGAAAATAAGGAATATGAGGAAATAAAGAAAAATGTAATGGCAGAATTAAAGAAACAATTAAGACCAGAATTTATAAATCGTATTGATGATATTATAGTATTCCATAAATTAAATGATGAAGAAATTAATAGTATTATAGACTTATTATTAAAGAATGTAGAACAAAGATTGGTAGAACAAGGTTTAAATATTAAAATTGATAAATCTGTTAAAGAGCTAATTGCAAAGAAAGGTGTAGACAAAGAATTCGGTGCAAGACCACTTCGTAGAGCAATACAAAATATTGTAGAAGACAAATTAGCAGAAGAAATATTAGATGGAAATATTAAACCTGGTGCAGAAGCAAAATTAGTAGCAAAAGACGATAAAGTAGAATTAAAAGTAAAAGCAGCTAAATAATATAATAGGGATTTGAGGCGTCCTGCGAAAAAAATTCGGGATTTGGGGACGTTCATTAAATCCCTTTTTTCTATTAAAAAAAATTAGAGTTTTTTGTAGTAGACATAAATTTGCACAATATAAGAAATTATGATAAAATTAGCCGGTAACAAAAGTTGAAGAGATAAGCAAGCCTTGCTAAATGTAGCGAAGAACTAAGAAATGAGAAAAAACTTGAGACTTAAAAACTGTAAGATTTTCGACCTTTATGGACGGAGAATGCAAGAGGATGAGAATCCACATTTTGTAATTATTGTTGCAGATGTGGAAGACGACACAATATGCGAATATGGGATCCTGAATAAGAACAAGTTTGAACTATCAAAGGATGTGGTTTATGACATCGAATCTTTTGCAGAAATGCCGGAGACCGATTCAACCATAAAAGAAAAAGGTTGTATGTTTTGTGCTGCAATGCCAAAGAGTACAAATAGTACTATTTCCACATGGCCTATGTTTGTGAAATATAAAGCAGACTGCACAAATGTAGGTGACGAAGAAGTTTCAATTGTTTGCATAACAGGAGAAAGAGTTCAAGTGTTGAAAACGAAACTTTCGGAAACCAACGATGCTGGCTTTAAAGTAGGAGACAGTTTTTACAGAGTTGGTGTAATGTAAGCAAAAGTTAAAATCTAAGATTTTTTCTATGCAATAAAAACAGCTCGTGCTTTTATAACAAAGCACGAGCTGTTTTTATTTATTATTAATTAAATCATTCATATTATACATTCCATTATCTTTATTAACTATGTATTTAGCAGCCATAACAGCGCCATTTGCAAAAACAGTTCTAGAATAACATTTATGTGTTATTTCTAATGTTTCATGCTCACCAAAGAATTGTACTGTATGTTCACCTACGATATTTCCACCTCTAATAGAAGAGAAGCCAATTTCTAATTTATTTCTTTTTTCATGTTTATTATGTCTGTCAAATTCATAAACCATCTTATTGTCTTTTGCTTCATTAATGCTATCTGCTAAAAATAAAGCTGTTCCACTTGGACTATCTATTTTTCTATTATGATGTGTTTCTATAATTTCTATATCAGTATCTGGCAATTCTTTTGCTAAAGAAGCTACAATTTTAGCCATTAAATTTATATCATATGACATATTGGCAGATTTAAAAATAGGAATATCTTTTGAATAATCTTCTATTTCTTTTAATTGTTTGTCTGTAAAACCAGTTGTAGCAATAACAACAGGAACATGATTTTCTTTAGCATATTTTAAAATATTTAAAGTAGCTATTGGAACAGAAAAGTCAATTATAACATCTGGTTTTTCTTCTATGTTTGAAGTATTTGTATAAACTGGGTATGTATAAATTCCAGTGTTTTCTTTATCAACACCACCAAGAAGTAAAATATCTTTATCATTATCTATTACATTTGCAACTTCTTGTCCCATTTTACCATTTATTCCATTTATTAATACTTTCACTTTTTAGATCCTTTCCATATCGCTTAAAGGTAAATAAAATAAAACAAATTAAAATCTTACAAAAAAGATTGTTAAAAAGATATAAGCATATCTATAAACCATTCTTAGCTTGAATTTCTTATTTAAATATTTAAAAAATTCAACTGTAGCACAATATTTGTCTACAAATGTAACTATGTAACTTTCTTTATATTTAGGCAATTTTACAGTTAAAGGCCACATATGTTTTACTATTACATCTTTTTCTAAATCATTTAAAGTGAAATTTTTTAAAGAATTTTCTAAGGCAATTTTAGGATGAGAAAAAGCATGTAGTTCTTTAAAAGAATTAACCTTTCTATGTTCATGCCAGTCATATAAAAAGAAATCGTGAAGCATAGCAGCACGAGCTGCTGAAAAATAATCTAATTTAAATTTTTTACATACTAAATAAGTGTAATATGCAACATGCAAGCAGTGGTTATAACATGACGTGCTAGAATGTTGCATATAATTGTTCATTTCTTTTACCTTTTCATGCAAGCGAATATCATTTATTATATTTTTAAATTCTAAATAATTTTCTTCATTTTTAAATTTTTTAAAAAACATTTATTCACATCCCATATTATTTTTTACTCCTATATATATTATATCATGGGAGATATATTATGTGAATAAAGTTAATTAAATCTTAACAATTTAAATTAATCCAAAATTTTTTAAAGAAGTTCTTAATTTTTCTTGATTTTTTTCAGATAATCTAACTAGTGGAAGTCTAGGAACTCCGAAATTGTATCCCATCATATTTAAAGCCTCTTTTACAGGTATAGGGTTTACCTCACAGAATAAACTTCCTACTAAATCTATTGCGTTTAATTGCATTTGTGTAGCTTCTGCAATATTACCATCAAAGAAATTCTGAACCATATCATGTGTATATTTTGGTGCAACATTTGAAAGAACAGATATAACACCAAGTCCACCTAAAGATAAAATTGGAACGATTTGGTCATCATTTCCAGAATAGATATGTAAATTATCTTTACATAGTGCTGCAATTTTAGCAACTTGTGAGATATTACCACTAGCTTCTTTTACAGCTACGATATTTGGAATTTTAGAAAGCTCTAAACAAGTTTCTGGAGTAATATTTACACCAGTTCTACTAGATACGCTATATACGATTATAGGTAAAGAAGTAGAGTTTGCTATTGCTTTATAATGTTCCACTAAACCTGCTTGAGTTGTTTTATTATAATATGGTGTTACAACTAATAAAGCATCTGCACCAACAGATTCTGCGTATTTTGACATTTCTATTGCAGAGGCAGTATTATTAGAACCTGTTCCTGCAATTACAGGAATTCTACCATTAACTTTATCTATAGCATATTTAATGGTATCTTTTTTCTCTTTCTCTGTCATTGTAGAAGATTCGCCAGTAGTACCACATACTATAATACTATCGACCCCTTCTGAAATTTGGAATTCTATTAATTTTCCAAACTCTTCGAAATTTACGCCATCATTTGTAAATGGTGTGGAGATGGCAGTACCACAACCTTTAAAAATAATTTTTTTCATAATAACATCTCCTATAGAGATTTTTTAGCATATATAATTATATGTAGCTATTTTCTATGTTATTATATGATATAATTTATAAAAAATAAATAATTTCTGGAAAATATCTAAAAAATACTATATAATTAGTACTAGATAAAAGGAGGAGAATGATGACTGCATCTCAAGAAGATTATTTAAAATCAATATATATATTAATATTACATAAAAATGAAGCAAGAGTTACAGATATAGCAGACTATTTACAAGTTAGTAAAGCAAGTGTAAATAGAGCCTTAAAATCTTTAAAAGAGCTAGGACTTGTGGATTATGAGACATATGGAGAGATAAAATTAACAGAAAAGGGTAAAGAAGAAGCAACAAACATTATAAAAAAACATAATGTTTTAAAAGCTTTTTTAATTCAAATTTTAAATGTTAATAACGAAACAGCAGAAGAAGAAGCTAAGAAAATGAAACATGCTATTTCTGAAGATACTGTAAATAAATTTTCTGATTATATTAAAAGCATTATAAAAGTTGATGAATTAAAATGTAACTATAGTCCAGAAAATGAAAGATGTCAAAATTGTATAAAATTAAAAAAGAAAAAATAATCGCAAATGTATTTTGCGATTATTTTTAGCACTGAAAAATTTAGAAGGGAAAAAAGGAACGTCCCCAAATCCCGGAAGCCTCCCCGAATCCCGGGAATGTTCTCATATCCCTAGGAACTATTTTTCTATCATTTTTTCTACTATTTGTATAGCATTTGATGCTGCACCTTTTCTTATATTATCAGCAACTACCCAAAGATTTACACCATTTTCTACACTAAAATCTCTTCTAATTCTTCCTACAAAAACTTCATCATGTCCAGTTGTATTTGTAGCTATAGGATAAACTTCAGAAGCTGGATCGTCTTGAACAATTATTCCTTCAAAACTTTTTAATGTTTCTACTAATTCAGAAAGTTCAAATGGCTTTTCAAATTCAACATTTATAGATTCGCTATGTGAATTTTCCACTGGAACCCTAACTGTAGTTGCAGTTATTCTTAAATCTGGTTTCTTTAAAATTTTTCTTGTTTCATTTATCATTTTCATTTCTTCTTTGGTATAACCATTTTCTGTGAATACATCTATATGTGGCAAACAATTATTATAAATTGGGTATGGGAATTTTTCTAATTTATTAATTCCTTTTCTACCATTTTCTAAATCATTTAACCCTTTTTGACCTGCTCCGGAAACAGCTTGGTATGTAGAATATACAATTCTTTTTATCGTATATTTATCATCTAAAGCTTTTAATGGCAAAACCGCTTGTATAGTAGAACAATTTGGATTTGCAATTATTCCATGATTATTTTTTATTTCTTCTGGATTAACTTCTGGTACAACTAATGGTACATCTTTATCCATTCTAAATGCGCTACTATTGTCTACTACGATACAACCTTTTGAGGCTGCAATTGGAGCATATTTTTTAGATGTCTCGCCACCAGCGGAAAATATTGCAAAGTCAAATCCCTCGTCAAAAGAGTGTTCTGTTAACTCCTGTATAATATATTCTTTATTCATAAATTGAACTTTTTTGCCAGCAGATTTATTTGAGGCAAATAAAACATATTCACTAATTGGTAGATTTTTTTCTTCTAATACTTTTAGTGCAGTTCTACCTACTACACCTGTAGCACCTACAATTGCTAATTTGTAATTTTTCATATTAAGCACCTCGGCTTTAAATAGTAACAAGAATTATATTTATAATTTCTTATAGTACATATTATATTCGAAAATATAAAAAAATGCTAGTTAAAACTAACAAATATATGATAGAATATTGTCGAAATACAAAAGACATAGGAGGGGATTAAATGAAAAAGAAATTAGCAGTAATAATAGCACTATTACTAGTAATTGCTATTGTTATTGGAATTACAGTATCAAATTTAAAATTTAGAGGAGATTTAACAGAAATTAGTTCAGAAAAGCAATTACAAAAAATAGTAGATGGATATAATTATTCAGGAGGGTCAACCGTACTTGCAACATTCATATGTCCATTAATTGCATTACCTACTCGTAGTTTCTCTGGTGGAATTATAGAGGATGCAAGTTCGTCACAATCTTCTGGTGGAGGTATTGTTCCAAGTGAGATAACAAGTAGTGCGAGTGATACAAAATCTTTTGATTCTGTACTTCCAAGTATAAATAAAGGAACAACCACATCAGATTATTCAACAACAAATATACAAGTAGAAAATGTGGATGAGGCAGATATTGTAAAAACAGATGGGGAATATGTATATTCTATTTCAGATGATACAGTGTATATAACATATGCAAAAAATCCAACTGAAATGAATATAGTTGCAAAGATAGAAGAACCATTAAGTAATGTTTATCCAGAAGATTTAATATTACAAAATAATAAATTAATAATTATATCTGGAAATACTATTAAAACAGTTGTTAAAATTTACGATTTAGCAGATATAGAAAATCCAGACAAAATAAAAGAATTTGAGCTAAATAAGGAATATTATACATCAAGATATATAAATGGCAATTTATATGTAATTTCATCAGGAAGAGTAACAAGTGAAGGAAATTTGGAATATGTAGAAGATGGAGCTACTGTAAATCCAGACAAACCAAATGCATATAAAATAAATGACTTAAATACAAGGAAGCAAACAGTTATTGCTTCATATAATTTAAATGTGCCAGAAAATAAAATAAAAGTTCAATCATATTTAATGGATGTAGAGAATGCATATATATCAGAAAAAAACATGTATTTAATTGATAATGGATATAGTGGAAGCAGAGATGTAGAATTTAGTGATATATTTGGAATAAAAGGACTGTTAGGAATAGGAGATGCAATAGAAGAGAGTGATAGTACTTATGGCTCAAGCATTTATAAATTTAATTTTAAAGAAGATGGAAGTGTAGAATATCAAACTAAAGCTAGAGTAGAAGGAACAACTATAGACCAATTTTCTTTAGATGAAAAAGATGATAATTTAAGAATTGCATTATACAGCTCAACGAAAGGTTCAAGAGTTGTAGTCTTAGATAATAATTTGAAACAATTAGGAGAAACAGCATATCTGGCTAAGGGAGAAAAAATGTATTCAGCAAGATTTGTGGGAGATAGAGCATATCTTGTAACATATAAAAATATAGATCCACTATATTCTATAGATTTAAGCGACCCAGAAAATCCAAAAGCTTTAGGTGCATTAAAAATCCCAGGATATAGTACATATTTACAACCATATGATGAAAATCATATTATTGGTTTTGGTTTTCAAACAGAAGAAACTGTTAGAAGAAATTCTTTAGGAAGAGTTACTTCAACTTCTGCGAAAGTTACAGGAATGAAAATGGCTTTATTTGATGTTTCTGATATAAGTAATCCAAAAATGATATCAGAGGAAGTAATAGGAGATTCAAAAACAAATTCTACAGTTTTAGAAAATCATAAAGCGCTATTATTAGATAAAGAAAGAAATCTATTAGCAATTCCTATAAAAAATTATACGACAGATTTAAGTATTACAGAAGATGATGATATATCTTCTGCTACAAAGTCATATACAAGTTACTTAAAGAGTAGAACATATAATAAAGTTGGATATGCAGTATATAGTCTAGACATAGCAAATGGATTTAATTTAAGAGGAATAATAACACATGATGTTAATTCTAATAATTATACTTCTGATATTAGAGGATTATACATAGATGATACATTATATACTGTTTCAAATAAGGAAATTAAAGCAAATAATATAGATACATTGGCAGAAATAAAAGAAATTATATTTGATTAAGGGGGATAAATATGGGAAAAATTTATAAAAAAGAAGTGAGCAATTATTCAGGAATGCCAGCAGCATCATTAACATTAGGAATTATATCAATACTTACAATTATATTTTGGTATATGTCATTAATAACAGGAATTTTGGCAATAGTTTTTGGTGTTAAATCTATACATAAAATTAATAGCAAATTAGGAAAAGCAGGAATGGTATTAGGAATTATCGGTGTTTCTCTTTGTTGCTTTATATACTTATGGTTTATACTTGCAATTTTAATGCAATAAAACTCTTGCAAAATGAAAAAATCATGGTATAATAATTACATCATAAAAAAAGACAAAATGAGGATAACACAGTTATAAATTAGTCTTTAAGAGAGCTAGATGTATGCTGAAATTCTAGTAAGATAAAATATAATTGTTATCACCTTATATGTTGCAAAACTGAACTAATAGTAAGTTTTGTCGTATGTTCTGCGTTAAAGAAATTAGAGAGAATAACGTAAGTTATTAAATTAGGTGGTACCGCGGAAATTATGCCCTTTTCGTCCTAAACAGGATGAAAAGGGCTTTTTGATTGATTTCGCAAACTTAAATTTATTTAAAGTGAAATCCTTAATAAAAATAAAGAAGGAGGAATTAGAGTGTACAAAAAGGTAGAACTTAAAGATGGTTTTGTAAGAATGGAAAATGATGTAGCAAAACTATGGAAAGAAAAAGACATTGTTAAGAAAAACTTTGCAATGAACGAAGGAAAAAGATACTTCACATTTTATGATGGACCTCCAACAGCAAATGGAAGACCACATGTTGGACATATCGAAACAAGGGTAATGAAAGACATTATACCAAGATACAAAGTAATGAAAGGTTACAAAGTATTAAGAAAAGCTGGTTGGGATACACATGGACTTCCAGTTGAACTAGAAATAGAAAAAGAATTAGGAATTTCAGGAAAACAACAAATAGAAGAATATGGGGTAGAAAAATTCGTAAAGAAATGTAAGGAAAGTGTTTTCACATATGTGCATCTATGGGAAGAAATGACAAACAAAGTAGGATTCTGGGTAGATATGGAAAAACCATATGTAACATATCATAACGAATATATAGAATCTGTATGGTGGGCATTAAAAGAAATGTGGAAAAAGGGATTATTATATGAAGGTCATAAAGTAATGCCATATTGCCCAAGATGTGGAACAGCACTTTCATCACACGAAGTTGCACAAGGATATAAAGATGTAAAAGATTTAACTTGTATAGCTAAATTTAAAGTAAAAGATGAAGAAAATAAATATATTTTAGCATGGACAACAACACCTTGGACATTACCATCAAACTTAGCACTATGTGTTAATAAAGCTTACACATATGTAGATGTAAAAGTAAATGTTGGAACTGAGGAAGAACCAAAATATGAAGTATATGTTCTTGCTAAAGACTTGGTAGAAACAGTATTAAAAGGCAAAGAATATGAAGTTTTAAAAGAATATAAAGGAACAGAATTGTTAGGAACAAAATATGAACAATTAATGCCATTTGCAAAAGTAGATGGAAAAGCATTCGAAGTAATCCATGGGGACTATGTAACATTAACAGATGGTACAGGAATAGTACACATTGCACCAGCATATGGTGAAGATGATAGTTTAGTTGCAAAACAAAATGGAATAACTTTTGTAAACTTAGTAGATAAAGAAGGCAAATTTGTTCCAGAAGTAGAACCTTGGGCAGGTAAATTCGTAAGAGATTGCAATGAAGGTATCTGTAAATGGTTAGAAGAAGAAAATAAATTATTCAGTAAAGAAAAACATCTACACTCTTATCCACATTGTTGGAGATGTGACACACCACTTTTATATTATCCAAAAGAGAGTTGGTTTGTTGCAATGAGCAAACTAAGAGACAATTTATTAAAAAATAATGACACAATAAATTGGATGCCAGAAACAATAAAAACAGGAAGATTTGGAAAATTCCTAGAGAATGTTATAGATTGGGGAATCTCAAGAGATAGATATTGGGGAACTCCACTTCCAATTTGGACTTGTGAATGTGGTCATCAAGAATGTATTGGAAGTATAGAAGAATTAAAAGAAAAAGGAATAAATGTTCCAGAAGATATAGAACTTCATAAACCATATATTGATAATGTACATTTAAAATGTCCACATTGTGGAAAAGAAATGTCAAGAGAAAAAGAAGTTATAGACTGTTGGTTCGATTCCGGTTCAATGCCTTTTGCACAATGGCATTATCCATTCGAAAACAAAGAAATATTTGAGGCAAACTTCCCAGCTCAATTTATTTCAGAAGCAATAGACCAAACAAGAGGATGGTTCTATACACTACTTGCAGTTTCTACATGTTTATTTGATAAATCATCATATGAAAACTGTATAGTATTAGGACATGTTTTAGATGATAAGGGACAAAAAATGTCTAAATCTAAAAAGAATGGTGTAGATCCATTTGAATTACTAGATACAGTTGGAGCAGATGCTACTAGATGGCATTTCTATACATGTAGTGCCCCATGGATTCCAACAAGATTGTCTGTAAAAAGTGTACAAGAAACACAAAGAAAATTCTTAAGTACATTATGGAATGTATATTCATTCTATGTTCTATATGCAGAAATAGACCAATTTAATCCAGTAAAATATAAAGACTTTAAAGTAACAAATGTAATGGATAAATGGATACTTTCTAAAATGTATACATTAATAAAAGAAGTAGACGAAAAATTAGATAAATATGACATAACAGGAGCAGCTTTATTAATAGAAGACTTTACAGATGAACTTTCTAATTGGTATGTTCGTAGAAACAGAGAAAGATTCTGGGCAAGCGGAATGGAAGATGACAAAGTTGGAGCATATGTAACTTTATATAATGTTTTAGTTAATTTAGTAAAAGTTGCAGCACCATTTGTACCATTTATAACAGACGAAATCTACCAAAACTTAGTTGTTAATTTAGATAAAGAAGCACCAGAAAGTGTACATCTATGCTTGTGGCCAGAAGTAAATGAAACTGAAATAGATAAAGACTTAGAAAAAGAAATGGACTTAGCATATAAGATTGTTAAATTAGGTAGAAGTGCAAGAAATGCAGCTAATATAAAAAATAGACAACCACTTTCAGAAATGCTAATTTCTGTAGGAACGCTTCCAGAATACTATGGAGACATAGTAAAAGATGAATTAAATGTAAAAGAAGTTGTTTTAGGTGCAGATATGTCCAAATATGTTGACTTCGAAATAAAACCAAATCTACCTGTTTTAGGAAAAGAATATGGAAAACTAATACCAAAAATTAAAGAAGCAATCTCTAAACTAAATCAAATGGATCTAGCAAATAAAGTAAAAAACGGTGGAGTAGAATATATCGAAGTAGAAGACGAACAAATACCATTAGACGAATCTAACTTATTAGTAACAATGCAAGGTAAAGAAGGATATGCCTTCGCAGGTGAAGGAGAACTTGGAGTTGTACTAGAAACAACAATAACACCAGAACTTAAAGAAGAAGGATATTTAAGAGAAATTTTATCTAAAGTACAAAACATGAGAAAAGATAGAGATTTCGAAGTATTAGATAGAATAAACTTATACTTTGCAAATAATGATACATTAAAAGAAGTTATAGAAAAATATAAAGAACAAATAATGAAAGATACTTTAGCAAATAATATCTTCTATAATGAAAATAGAGAAAACTATGTAGAAACAAAAATAAATGATGAAAAAATAGATATAGATGTTGAAGTTGTAAGATAAACAATAGAGATTTTGGGGACGTTCCTAAAATCCCTATAAAAAAATCCTCTGGTTTAGGTTAACCAGGGGATTTTTTGTGATTTAATAAAAAAGAAAAGATTACAACAATTTAGCGAGTTCACGCTGAACTAATTGCTGAAAAGCTTGTTTCCATTCAGTATAGCCAAATGGAAATTTTGGAAACTCACCTTCGAAATTGTTCAAATTTCGAAAGAAATATTTTATATCTCTTAAGATAGCTTCATTAAAAACAAGCTTCCTAAGTGATTCGTCAGAATCAGCATTAAAAGTAAAAAACGGAGCATACACATCAGATGTATATAGCTTAGCAGGTTTTCCATCACTGCCACGGAATTTATCACTTTCACCGCAGTATTTTGTGATAATAGTATTGCCAGGAAGTAAAAGTACTTCTGCTTCTTCAGATTTTTGGTAAGAAGTTCCTAAATCTTCCATGTCAAAATAGACAGAACCACTATGGAAAAAGTATGTACAAACAGCTAAATTTTGCTTATTTCCATATCCTAATCCCATAATTTCCGAAGCTGATAATTTGGTTGTAGAAGTAAGAGGCATTATAGTACTAAAACCTTCAAAAATCTCACTTTGTCTACACATTTTTATTGTTTTAAATTCCGAAGTAAGTGGTCGATTTTCTACTCCATGGACATATAACAATGTAAAAAGATCAATAATCTTTTGTATACCTTTAGGTGTGAAAAATTCAGGAATTTGCTCTTTTTTTTCTATGAACCGGTTATATTCCGATTGCTCATATCCCATGATTGTATTTAGTGTTACATAAGCTTTTTTTGCGAAATATATTTTGCTAGGCCATTCACCTGGAGTAAAAAATTTTCCATCAGGTACTCCAATATAGTATAATGCTGCTGATTTGATTTGTTCATCTACATACCGTAAAAGTTCTTCTTCAGCGGTTGTAGTTGTAACAAACTTTGCTAAAGTAGTATTTGTTAATTTGTTCCTTTCCATAGTTACCTCCTTAGAAAAAATATTTTCAAAAGAACATCAACATGTTTATATAGTTGCATCAATAATTATATAAAATTATTTACATAAATTCAATATTATCTATTAAGTAAATAAACTCCGAAATTTAAATATGTTGCAAATAATGTCCATAATAAGTATGGAACCTGTAACCATGCAGCAGTTTTATGCTTTTCATAAAATCTAGCTATCATAATAATAATTAAAATTGCAAGAATTATAATCCAAATAAAAGCAAATAATCTCCATTTTAATAAGAAGAAAGATATAGGCCAAAGAGCATTAAAAAATAATTGTAAATAGTAGATAGAATTTATTTTTGAATCTACCAATGAATTACTTGCTAATAATCCGTATGAAATCCCCATTAAAATATAAAGAAAGGTCCATACAATAGGAAAAGTCATACTAGGTGGTGATAAAAATGGTTTTACTAAAGAATTATAATCGATACTACCAGAAATAAGGAAACCAACAATACCACCAACAAGAACCGGAATAAGAATAGTCTTAAAATAAATTTTAAATTTTGACATTTCTCAAAACCTCCATATTAATAGTTTATTAAAAAGTAGGTAAAATATACTAGAATGTCAAAATAGTAATTAAATTAATATAATTGACTTAAATTTATTAGTGAATCTTTATTAAATTCAAGTTTTATAACACTAGGGGAATCAATTTTTAAAATTGTATCTTTGTAAACTAAATCAAAGTTTTGATTTAATAAACACCAATTCATTAATAAAAATTTAATTGCTGCACCATGACTAACTATTGCAATTTTAGCTCCACTATATTCAGTTAATAGGTTATTAATAAAATTAGTCATTCTTGTGTTAACTTCTATTCTATTCTCGCCATCTTCGTTTTTTACTTTTTCATCTAATAACTGTTCTGTAGTAAAAGGGTGAGTATATTTATCACTAAGTTTAGATAGAGAATCTAAATTCCCTAATTTTCTCTCGTTTAAATCTGTACTAATTTGTACTTCTAAATTATTACGTTCAGCTATGTATTTAGCAGTAGCTAATGCTCGAACATAATTACTACACCATACTGAATCTAGATTGGATAGTTCTGCTATATTACTCAGTTCCTCTGCTTTTTTTTCACCTTTTACAGATAAAATAATTTTCTCGTTAGCAATTTGACTATTTTCAGAACTATTTAATAAACTTTTAATCTTTAATTGTTCAGAATGTCTTATTAAAAAAATAGTTGTTTTTTCCATAAAATTCACCAAAAATATTGTATCAAAAATAGATATAAAAATCACGTAAATTTATTGTAAAAAAAATGCTATTTTTATATAATATTTTTAGTTTATAATAGGGGGAATAAAAAATGGCAAATTCAAAATTAATAGTAGTAGAAGGACCACAGGGTGCAGGAAAAACAACAATTACGGATTATTTAAGATATACTATTCCGTATACAAATTTATATAGATTGTGTGGAACTGCAGATAGCACACCTACAGGAAAGAAAAAAGCAGAAGCAATGTATAGGGACTTAGTAGAATATTTAAAAAAATTAGGAAATCAAAGTATAAATTTAGTTTTTGATAGAACATTTTTTACAGAAGAAAATTACTGTAGATTAAAATATAAAGAGTACTCATTTACAGATGTTTATGAAGAATTGCTAGATGATTTCGCTAAATTAGACTTTGAAATTTATTATGTTACACTATATTTAGAAGATGAAAGTTTATATACTCAAAGATTAAAAAGGGATAATAAAGCAGTACCCAAATATGCTAAATTCGAAGCAGAAAAAAGCATAAACCAACAAAAAGTATATTTAGAAATGTCTGATGAAATAGAAAAGAAATATCCTAATATACACTGTTTAAAAATAGAAAATAGTAAAGACTTAGAATTAACCAAGCAAGAATTAAAAGAAAAAATAGGCTTTTAAACCTTGAGTATACATAAAAAATATAGTATAATAAGTTTGGAATTTTGTTGAATTTTCTATTATACAGAAAACTCAATTTACAATATATATAGATAGGAGATTTTTAAAGTGAACGTTTCAGATTTTTATTATGACTTACCAGAAGAATTAATAGCACAAACACCTATAGAAAAAAGAGATGAATCAAGATTAATGGTTTTAAATAGAGCAAACCAAACTATAGAACATAAAACATTTAAAGACATAATAGATTACTTAGAACCAGGAGATTGTTTAGTAAGAAATAATACAAAAGTAATACCAGCAAGATTATATGGTAAAAAAGCAACAGGAGCAAAAATAGAATTTCTTCTATTAAATAGAATAGAGGGAGATATATGGGAATGTATTGTAAGACCAGGACATAAATTAAAACCTGGTACAGAAGTAGAATTTGGAGATGGAATATTAAAAGCTAAAGTACTAGATGTAATGGAAGGTGGAACAAGAAAAGTAGAATTTAAATATGAAGGAATATTTAACGAAATTCTAGATAAAATTGGATTAATGCCACTTCCACCATATATTCATGAATCTTTAAAAGATAATGATAGATATCAAACTGTTTATGCAAAATATGAAGGTTCAGCAGCAGCACCAACAGCAGGACTACATTTTACACCAGAACTTTTCGAGAAAATAAAGGCGAAAGGAATTGATGTTGCCAATGTAACATTACATGTAGGAATTGGAACTTTTAGACCAGTAAAAGTAGAAAATGTAGAAGAACACCACATGCATTCAGAACACTTTTATATAAAACAAGAAGATGCAGATAAAATAAATAATGCTAAGAAAAATGGAAAAAGAGTTATAGCCGTAGGAACTACTTCTTGTAGAGTATTAGAAACAATAGCAGACGAAAATGGAATGGTAAAACCTACAGAAGGGGATACACAAATATTTATTTATCCAGGTTATAAATATAAATGCTTAGATGGTTTAGTAACAAATTTCCATTTACCAGAATCAACACTAATAATGCTTGTATCTGCATTAGCAGGTAGAGATTATATTATGAAAGCATATAATGAAGCTGTAAAAGAGAGATATAGATTTTTTAGCTTTGGAGATGCAATGCTTATTTTGTAAGATAGGAGAAAATCATGGTTATACATACAAAAAAGCAAATTAAAACAAAAACTATTCATAAAATAATGAATTTGCCACAAAGTTTGCGAGATAAAATAGATGTATTTTGGAATGAACAAGTAAAAGAAAATCCAAACTTATTTAATGGCGAAGTTTGGAATGTAACAAAAATGGAAGAAAATAAAGAAGATATACTTTTAACAATAGAAAAAACAGATTATGCACACTACTTATATGATGAAAGGCATGGTATAGAAGAAAAATATGCTTGCCACAATCTTGCAGGAGGAACATATATTGTTACTAAAGATGGATATGCTGTTATAGGAGAACTAGATGATACAACTTCTTATCCTAGAATGATACAAGTTTCTGGTGGAGGTATAGACGAAAAATATGACATAGTAAATGGTGAATTTGATTTAATAAAAACAGCAAAAAGAGAATTAAAAGAAGAATTAAATTTAGACCTGGACGATAAAGAACAAATAGAAAATTACAATTTCGAATATATAGAAAAACCAGAAGGAAAAAGGCATTCATACTGCGTAATATTAAAAGCATATTCAGTGTATTCAAAAAATCAATTAGAAGAACATTTTAATAAGTATTATCAATTTTTAGAAGAAACAGATGGAGAAAAGGAATTTAAAAAATTACATTTTTTAAAACTTGGTAGAGCAGTAGAAGAATTGGACAGGCTAGATAATCCAAAAAGATTATATGTAAGACAACTTCTAGAAATAGAAGATAAAGGGGTGTTGAATAATGAATAAAAAAGAATTTGAAAAATATTTAGACAGCCTAGAGTTAGATAAAAAAGAATACTGTATAATAAGTGGCGGAAGTTTATTAATGCATAATTTAAAAGAAGAAACAGATGATGTGGATTTATATGTAACACAAAATTCGTTTGATAAGTTAAGTAAAAGATTTAATGTACATATAAGTGGAAAGCCATTTCCAAACCATTATACTGTAAACGAAAAAACTGAGGCTGTTCTAGTTAAAGATTTACAAAACGAAAAAATATATAATATTGATGGATATCCTTGTCGTTCTATAATAGATGATTATAATTGGTATAGACAAAATGGTAGACCAAAGGATTTAGCTAGTGCTGATAAGATAGATACCATGTTTGAAAATATAGCCAAAGAGTGTAATTGTAAAAAAGAAGAGGTCACTGAAAACGAAATTTGTAAATATGTAAATAAGTAGGTGATAGTATGAAAATTAGAAAAGCAAGAAAAGAAGATATGAAGGCTGTACAAGACCTAAGATATAATCTCTCAAAATACGAAAAAGATATAGGCTTAAATATTGTAGTACCAGAATGGGGTTATACTGAAGTAGGAGAAAGAGATTACAATTATTTTTTTAATAAGCAGTTTATATTTGTAGCAGAGGAAGATGAAAAAATAGTAGGATTTATAACTGGAGAGATATTATCTAAAAAAGAATGGTATACAGTACAGTTAGGAACAATAAATAATTTATACGTATTAGAGGAATATAGACATAAAGGTATAGGAAAACAATTAATGCAAACAATGATGAATAGTTTTAAAGAAAAGGGAATAGAGACTTTCGAACTTTATTCATTCAGTAATAATGTTGATGCATTAAAATTTTATGAAAAATTAGGCTTTAAAAAGTATAATGTTCAAATGTTATATCAAAAAAATAATTAAAGGAGGAAATATGAAACCAGCAGTAACATATGAGTTAATACATAAATGTAAACAAACTGGAGCAAGAAGAGGTGTAATACACACTCCTCATGGTGATATACAGACACCAGTATTTATGCCAGTAGGAACACAAGCAACTGTAAAAAGTATGACACCTGATGAATTGAAAAACGAAATAGATGCAAAAATAATTTTATCAAATACATATCATTTGTATTTAAGACCTGGGGAAGAAGTAATACAAGAAGCGGGTGGACTTCACAAGTTTATGAACTGGGATAGAGCAATACTAACAGATAGTGGAGGATTCCAAGTATTTAGTTTAAGTGGACTTAGAAAAATAACAGAAGAAGGTGTAGAATTTAGATCTCATTTAGATGGAAGAAGAATTAAATTTACACCAGAAAGTGTTATGCATACAGAAAATATTCTAGGGTCAGATATCATGATGGCATTTGATGAATGTTGCCCATACCCATCAACATATGATTATACAAAAAAATCTATGGAAAGAACTACAAGATGGGCCGAAAGATGTAAAACAGCACATGCAAGACCTGAAGACCAAGCATTATTTGGAATTATACAAGGTGGATTTTATAAAGATTTAAGAGAAAAATCTGCGAGAGATTTAGCAAAATTAGATTTACCTGGATATGCAATAGGAGGAATAAGTGTAGGAGAACCTAAAGAAGAATTTTTAGATATATTACGTTTTACAGCACCACTTATGCCAGAAAACAAACCAAGATACTTAATGGGAGTAGGAAGTCCAGATTATTTAATAGAAGCAGCAATGGCTGGAATAGATATGTGTGATTGTGTACTACCTACAAGAATTGCAAGAAATGGAACTGCAATGACATGGAATGGAAAAGTTGTAATAAGAAATGCAACTTATGAAAAAGATTGGGGCCCAATAGACGAAGAATGTGATTGTTATGCTTGTAAAAATTATACAAGAGCATATATAAGACATTTAATTAAAGCAAAAGAAATTTTAGGAGTTAGATTACTTTCAATTCATAATCTATATTTCTTGACTAAACTTATGGAAAGAGTTAGAATGGAAATAGAGAATGATAATTTAGGAAACTTTAGAAAAGAGTTTTATAAAAAGTACGGATATGACACAAAAGAGTAGTTGAATAGGGGGAAAGTTATGGATTTATTTGATAATGAGGAATTGTTCAAAGAAGAAAAAAAGAGAGTAAAGAAAAAAGGAATAATAATTATTTCATGTATAGTTGTAGCAATTCTTTTAATAATAGGAATAGTTGTAGCAATGATGTATTTCCAAAGTTTACAATGGGGAATTACAGTTGATGGGGTAGGAGTTTCTATAAAAGATACAACGATTATAACAGATGAGCAAACAGGTAAAGTATTTGTATCTATTTCAGATGTGGCACCACATGTAACAGGATATACATATTTACATGGTGAATATGGTAAAAATTCCGAAGACAATAATTCAGGAGTTGTTCAATGTAATGATGAAGCAGTAGAATTCCATGCTAACCAAAATAAAATAAATAAAGTCTTATTAAAAGAAGATACTAATGATAACGAGTATGGTTATATGTATCTATCAGAAAAGATAAAATATGCAAATGGACAACTATATGCATATGTAGAAGACTTACAACCATTATTAAATGCAAAAGTAAATTATAACCAAGCAACAAATAAAATTACTTTAGCAGGAACAGAGTACTTATATGAACAATATCAAACAAAAATTGCAAGTTTAGGATATAATGCAGTAGATTCAAACTTCGTTAATAAAAAGGCATTAGCATCTGATATGATTGTTGCTCAAAAAGAAAATGGATTAACAGGAATAATTAGACCGGATGGAACAGAAATTGCAGGTCCACGTTATACAAGTGTACAATGGTTAGAAACAACAGAAGAATTTTTAGTAGAAAATAATGACAAATATGGAATTATAAGTGAATTAGGACAAAGTAAAATCTCTATGAATTATGATTCGATAAAATTATTAGATAAAGATACAGGACTTTATATAGTAGAAAGCAATGATAAATATGGTGTAATAAACAAGAGCGAAAGACAAATACTATATGCTGAATTTGATCAAATTGGTGTAGATAAAAATCAATATCCAAGTGTACAAGATGGAAATCAATATTTATTCTATGATTCTATTATACCTGTAGAAAGAGATGAAAAATGGGGATTATATAACATAAATGGAGAAGTTATATTACCAGTAGAATATGACAGTATCGGTTGTATAGTAACTTCAACACAAACAAAGTCAGCAAACAATGCAGTACTACTAGAAGACTACGAAGGAATTATAGTAGGAAAAGAAATAAGTGAAAGTGATACAAATAAGAAATATGCAGTATATAACCCATTAGGAGAACAATTAGTTGGATTCTTGTTAGATAATATTTTCTATAGAACAGAAAATGGAAAAGATATTTATTATCTAGAAATGAATGGACAACAAGGAAACTTAGATGAAGTATTTAAGGCAAATGGAATTAAGAAAGTTAATACAGATGTTAATGATTCAAATTTAAATAACAATATAAACATTAATAATGGAATATCTGATACAAATGAATTAGTAAGAAATTAAAGTAATAATTAATAGCCTTCCTAAATAGAATTTATTAGGGAGGCTTAAATTATGGAAGAAGGAATATTAAAAAAGAATGGAATTGCTATATTAAAAGGTGAAATAATAGCTTTTATAATAAATATCTTTGGATTAATAATATTATCACTAATAATGACATATTCTACTATTTCGGATAATAATATACCAACATTAGTAATAGCAGTAAATACATTAGCAATTTTAATAGGAAGTTCAATTGCAACTATTAAGCTAGAAAAGAAAGGAATAGTAAATGGGTTAATAATAGGTGTATTATATATGCTTATTTATTTATTAATTTCTTTAATATTTTCAGGAAATATTAATTTTTCTAGTAAAACTATTCTATTAATCATTTTAGGTGTTATTGCTGGGGGAATAGGAGGAATAATAGGAGTTAATCTTAATAGGAAAAAATAAGATAAGAAACGGTTAAGAAAATATTAGTTTTATCTACGGAAACAATATAAAAAGTTTGCTAATTATAAAATTCAACTATTTAGGAAAAAGTAGTTGAATTTTTTTATGATTTAAGATAGAATTTAACAAGACTATATTCAATGTTTTTAACTAAGGAGGAGAAAAAGTGAACAAAGAGGAAAAACTAAAAAAAGAGCAAAAAGCAAAAGAAATAAACAAATTGAAAGGTTTAAGAATAACATTAATAGTATTTATTATAATTTTGTTATCTTTAATATCTTTTGTGGGCATATATGTAAAAGATAAAAACGAAATGTCAGATGTTATTCCAGACTTCATATTAGGTTCAGATATAGAAGGAAATAGAATAATTCAATTAAATGTTGAACAAGACGAAACAATAACGTTAACAGATTCAACAGGAGCTAAGATTGCATCAGGAACAGAAGAAGAGCTTTCAAACCAAGGTTATACAGAAGATGTTATTACAAAAAATGGTTATACAAAATCATCAGAGGAAACAAATAAGGCAGAAAATTTAACTGCAGAAAATTATGAAAAATCAAAACAAATATTAATAAATAGATTAAAAACATCTGGGGTTACAGATTATAAAGTAAGACAAGATAAAGACAATGGGAATATAGTTGTAGAACTAAAAGAAGATGATTCAACAGATGATATAATATCAACATTATCAGAAGTAGGAAAATTTGAATTAAAAGATTCAGAAACAGAAGAAATATTATTAAATAATGATGATGTAAAAGATGCTAAGGTTTTGTATAATAATACACAATCAGGAGTTAATGTGTATTTAGAAATAGAATTTAATAAACAAGGAAAAGAAAAATTACAAGAAATATCAAGAACATATAATAGTAATGCAGTATCAGAAGATACAACAAATACAGTTTCTAATAATACAGTATCTAATGAAATAACAGAGGAAGACTTAAATGCTGCAGAAACAGCGAATGAAGCTACAAATACAACGACTGATGGAACAACAGACACAGCTGAAGCATCATCTAAGAAAATAGATATGGTAATAGATGGAACTACAATTGCACCAGGACAACAATTTTCTGAGGAAAATACAACAGGAACATTAGACTTATTAATAGGAACAGGAAGTGCATTAAATACAGATGATGAAAACAACAAATTAGATACATATATAACACAAGCTCAAACAATGGCTTCATTAATAAAAAATGGTGTAATGCCAATTACATATTCATTGGAAAGCAATAAATATATAGAATCTCCAATAACAGTAGATTTATTAAAAAATGTAATTATAGTATTAGGAGCTATTGCAGTAGTATTATTTATCTTCTTAATAATTAAATTTAGAGTAAATGGAATACTTGCAACAATATCTAATGTTGGATTTATTGCAGTTATATTATTAATTTTAAGACTTACAAATGTAGAAGTAGGAATTGGTGGAATTATAGGATTAGCATTAATACAATTATTAAATTATATATTACTTTATGTGTTATTAAAAGCTGTAAAAGGTAAGAAAGATAATGATAAAGTAATGAAAAGTGTACTAGTAAAATTCTGTATGATGTCTGTACCAGCATATATTATTGCTATCGTATTTGCATTTAACTCATTTATTCCAATATATAGTTTTGGAATGGTTGTTTTCTGGGGAATTACAGCATCAATTATATATAATTTACTTGTAACCAAAAATTTAATTATAAAAGCAGAAGAAAAATAATATGAGAGGGTGAAAAGATGGAACGAAAAAAAACTAAGATGAAAAATAAAATACTATATATTATTATGGCAATTATAATAATTGCGGGTATAGTTGTTGGATGTACAGCAAAGTTTAAATTTAGTTTAGCATATGATGATTCTAATAGAATCGAAGTTTATATTGGTAAAGATTATACAAAAGCTGATGTAGAATCTATTGCTAAAGAAGTATTTGGAACAGATGATGTATTAGTACAAAAAATAGAATTCTTTAATGATTCTGTGGCAATTACAGTTAGAGAAAGTAATGATGACCAATTAAATAATTTAGTAACAAAAATAAATGAAAAATATGAAACATCTTTAACAAAAGATGATTTAACAGTAGTAGAGATACCTCATTATAGAGGAAGAGACTTAATGGCGAATTATGTTTGGCCAATAGCAATTTCAGCAGTTCTAATTATTGCATATGAAGCAATAAGATTTAGAAAATTAGGAGTAGTAAAAGTTGTGGCAAAATTAATAATTTGGCCAATAGTAATAGAAGCATTATATTTAAGCGTTTTAGCAATAGCAAGAATACCTATTAGTTATTACACATTACCATTAGGAATTATATTAGCAGTATTAACATTAACAGTTATTGCTTATAAAAATGAAAAGAGATTAATAGAATATAATAGAAAGAAAAACTAATAACATAGGGATTTTGGGAGGTCTATAGGGGGGATTTGGGGACGTTCCTAAAATCCCATTTTTAATTATATAAGATAAAAAATACAGGATAAAATGCTTTATCCTGTATTTTACTTTACGAAAATCTTCAGATAGTCTGAATGGCAGTAAAGCTTTAGCCGGAAAAAATCACTGGTGGTTATGTGATTATTTTTGTAATTTGTAATAAGATTTCTTTCCTTTTTTTAGAATTGCAAATCCATCTTTAAAATCTGTATCTGAAAGTATATAATTTGTATCAGATATTTTTGTATCATTTAAAGATATACCGCCCTGTGTAATTAATTGACGTGCTTGACCTTTTGATGGTGCAAATCCAACTTGAATTATTGCATCTAATATAGAAATATTACTTGCAACTGTAGCAGTTGGCATATTGTCTAAACTACCTTGTCCACCAAATAAAGCATTAGAAGCTTCTTCTGCTTTTTTTGCTTCTTCTTCGCCATGAATTAATTTTGTTATTTCGTATGCAGCTACTTTTTTAGCTTCATTTATTTTTTCATCTTTCAAATTAGAAAGTTCTTCGACTTTTTCCATAGGTAAGAAAGTAAGTAAACTTAAAACAGTTTTTACATCGGCATCATCAATATTTCTCCAATATTGATAGAAATCATATGGTGATGTTTTTGTAGCATCTAACCATAATGCACCTTTTTCTGTTTTTCCCATTTTTTTACCTTCTTTTGTTGTAAGAAGTTTAAATGTAAGACCATATGAATCAGAATGACCAATTCTTCTTATTAAGTCAACACCACCTAAAATGTTTGACCATTGGTCATTTCCACCCATTTGTAATTTACAACCATATTTATCATGTAAATATAAAAAGTCATATGATTGCATTAACATATAGCTAAGTTCGAAGAATGTTAAACCCCTTTCCATTCTTTGCTTATAACATTCTGCAGCAAGCATTTTGTTAATAGAAAATAATGAACCGATTTCTCTTGCAAAGTTAATAAATTTTAAATCTAGTAACCAATCTGCGTTGTTTACTATTATTGCAGCATTTTCACCTTCGAAAGATAAAAATTTAGCAATTTGCTTTTTAAAACATTCAACATTATGATCTATTTCTTCTCTAGACATCATTCTTCTCATATCTGTTTTGCCAGAAGGGTCACCTATTGTAGCAGTACCACCACCAATTAAAATAATAGGTCTATGTCCTGCTTTTTGCATATGTGACGCAACCATTAAAGAAATAAAATGTCCTACATGTAAACTATCTGCAGTTGGATCAAATCCTATATAAAATGATATTGATTCATTATCTAATAAATTTTTAATTTCTTCTGGATGTGTTAATTGTTCTGTATAACCTCTTTGGGTTAATTCCTCAAAAATATTAGACATAAAACGTCCCCCTTATAAATTGATATCTATATTATTTTTCTCTTTTTTTACAGCTTTAATAAAGTCTTTATTATTCATAAATCTATTTATATTTGATTCATCAATTCCAGTACCTTTACTTATATCTGCAACTGAAGCATCTTCTACTTGATTAGTTAAAAAATTTTTTAATTTTGACATTTCAAAATTATCTTTAGGTGCACAATTTGGGCAAATATCATCTATTGATGAAAAAAAGCATCCGCAACGTAAACATTTCTTAAAATTCATAATTAAGTTCATTCCTTTCTAGTTTGATTATAAATTAAATAAATTTTCTAGCAGTATTCTATCATAAAATACTACAAAAAAAAACTAAATATTACAAAAAACATATATAAATTTATTAAAAAAAGTGTTGACAATTATTTGTTGTTATGCCATAATGATAATGGTTATCACTTAAGGAGATGTTATGGAAAGATATAGTAAGCAAAGAGAGTTAATCTTAAACGTTTTAAAAGAAAGAAAAGACCATCCAACTGCAGAAATGATATATAAAGATATAATAAAGATTATGCCAACGATAGGTATTGCAACAGTATATAGGAATTTAGCAGCATTATATGAAAGTGGTCAAATATTAAAAATAGAAACTAAACAAGGGGAATCAGATAGGTTTGATGGTAATCTTATGCCTCATTTACATTTTCAATGTTTAGAATGTAACGAAATACAAGATATCTTTTTAGACGAGTGTGATAATGACAAACTTAATGAAAAACTAAAAGAATTTGCTAAGATGATCAATGCAGAAGTAACAAGTTCAAAAATTCTTTTAAAAGGAAAATGTGAAAAATGCAAAAATAGTGAAATATAAATTTCATATTTGCAAATATCACAAGTATAGGAAAACTAACTATGTTGTTTCGGAAAAATCTAACGATTTTTCTTACATAAAATTTTATATTATAGGAGGAATAAAAATGAAAGCTTATGTATGTAAAGTATGTGGATATGTACACATTGGAGATGAAGCTCCAGAAAAATGCCCACAATGTGGAGCTAGCAAAGACAAATTTGAATTAAAAGATATGAGTGGAGCTAAAGACTATGCAGATGAACACAAAATCGGTGTAGCTCAAGGTTTAGATGAAGAAGTTGTTAAAGGATTAAAAGATAACTTTATGGGAGAATGTACAGAAGTAGGTATGTACATAGCTATGAGTCGTCAAGCTGATAGAGATGGATACCCAGAAATAGCAGAAGCTTTTAAAAGATATGCATTAGAAGAAGCTGATCATGCTGCTAAATTTGCAGAATTACTAGGAGAAGTTGTTTATGCAGATACTAAGAAAAACTTAGAATTAAGAGCAGCTGCAGAACAAGGTGCTTGCATGGGTAAAAAAGAATTAGCTACAAGAGCTAAAGAGTTAGGATATGATGCTATACATGATACAGTTCATGAAATGGCTAAAGATGAAGCTCGTCACGGAAGAGGATTTGACGGATTATTAAAAAGATATTTTTCTAAATAATATTTGTTAATAATTTGTATGATTAAGCGAATATGGGGTGTTTATATTATACATCTTGTGTTCGCTTTTCTATTTTATAAGAAAAATCGAAGATTTTTAAATATATAACAAGATTCAGTTGCCTATATTTGTGTTATTGTAAAGGAATTTTCAAATATAGCTAAGCTACTTTTCTTGTTTACAAATAAAAAACAGTTATGGTATAATTAAATGGACTTAAAATTTAAGAAGGTGTGTTTATGGCTGTATTATTATTTATAATATATATGCTAGTACTGATAATCTTTGGTTTAGTTGTATTTGCTGTTATGCAAATAAAGATGGCAGGTTTAACAGTAAAAGACTTCTGGTCATTTATAGAGGCAAACCAAGAATTAGATAAATTAGATAAAATCGCAAAGAAATATGAAAAGATGAGTACTCCTCAACAAATAATGTTCTTAAAAGAAGCTGAAAAGATATTTAATGCTTTCGATAAAGTACCTGCTTCTATTTGGGAAGAAGAAACTAATAAGTATCAAAATGTTCTAGAAGCATATAAAGATATAAAAGTTATGAGATGGATAGAAAATGACAAGAGTAATGTAAAAGAGGAAGTTACAGATACGAAATAAAAAATTAAAAAAAATGAAAAATTGTATTGACAAATTATATATAAAGGTATTATAATAAGCATTGTCAGTTGCAAGACATTCATGCAGATGTGGCGGAACTGGCAGACGCACAGGACTTAAAATCCTGCGAGGGTTAAACCTCGTGCCGGTTCGATTCCGGCCATCTGCACCAAAAAAGAGTAGTTTAACTACTCTTTTTTATTTTGCATTATTTGTATATTAAGTTATATTATTGAGTATTTTCAAGACTTTCATAGTCTATCATTTACTAGAGGTTTTATATTAAGTTTTATTGTTTTATATTAGTTTAATAAAAAACTGCATTAAAATTGCATTAAAAATTTTATTAATTGCATTAAAAAATTACATTAAAGATAATGTGCTATTTCTATTTTTTATTGATTTTTCAATTTCATTTTCCACAAAATCATCCAAGATATGTGCATAAGTTTTTCTTAAAACTTCAACTGTAGTTCCAACAAGTTTGGATATTACTTCTATTCTAATTCCGTTTTCTATCATTCTAGTAACTCCTGTGTGTTTCATCATATGAGTATTGCAACCTTCAATTAAATTTAATTTTATTCCAGCAGAACGACAAATTCTTTTAAATATGTTATTAAAAGCAGTATGTGTTATAATTTGTCCTTCTTTAGTACAAAAAAGAAGATTTAAAGAATTATTTGGATTACTAGAACTAATTTTACATTGTTCATCTAAAATGGCTGTAAACTGATTCTCATCAAAAAGAACAGAAAATGGTATATATCTTATATCTTTTTTTCTAGCTTGTTTCGTCTTTCTTCCAGTTTTTGTTTGATTGCCTATGACAAACTTATTTTCAGAACTTTTAGTTATAGTTTTATGAACTAAAACTTTCTTGTTTTCTCTATCAATATCTTTATCTTTATCTAAAGCACATATTTCTCCTATACGCATACCAGTTGCAAGATTAAACTTTATTAAATTCTTAACAGTTGTTGAATCTATTTTTGATTTTGGACTTACTAATATATGCTCATTCTTATTAATATATTCTAATAATTGTTTTTCTTCATCTACAGTAAATGCTGTGATATCTTTTGGTGTTACATTGCTAACAAAGCTATTTCTTTTTATATCTTCAATAGTATCTAACTTGCAATAATTAAATGCACCAGAAATTTGATCATAAATTTTTTGAAGTTGAGATTGCGATTTATTTAAAGATACAAAATAAGCAATGATTTCTTTGATATTATCTTCTGTTAAGTCTATCATTTTTTTATAAGAAGAGGGATGCTTTTCAATACTTTTTATTGTTTCATTATTTCTAATGTAAGTGCTATCTGAAATTAGCTTTAAATTATGTTTTTCTGCATTATTCTTTTTCATTGTATCTACAAGAGAACAGTTTCCTTCTTTTATATTTTTTTGCTTTTCCAACTTTTCTTCTTCTAAAGCTTTTTTATTAGATGCTTCTTTTTTAGTTTTTCCAGCACCTACAGTTTTTCTACCTTCTTTTGTAGAAATTTGTGCAAAAGATTTCTTATATATATAAAATCTGTCACAGTCTTTAGAAGTACAATTTATACATTTATCACATTTTACGTAACCAATTCTATTATTACAATAGGTTCTATCTTTACATTCACTACAAATCTTACACATTTTTGTATTATCAAATTTTCTTTTTATTTTTTGAATAGTTTCATAAATAGTTCCTTCTCCGTTTGCTCTAGACATAAAAAATACCTCCATTTCAATAAATTTGTTTAATAAACTATTGAAAATGAAAGTATTTTTATTATATAATAATACAAATCACTTTCAATAGTGGTTGTTTTTGAGAAATGTGTCGAGCTGCGAACTTTAGAACACATTTCTCTCTTTTATAAATGAATATTTTTAATTTAATTGAATAAAATATATAGTGTAATTGTTGACATTTTTTTTACGAAATGCTACAATTATTATACCAGAAGGGAAATACCCTTTGTTCGGTGTACAGATAAGATTAGATTGAAAAATTAAGTGTATTGTAAATATACCTACTTATCTGGAAAGAGTCAGTCAGCTGGCTCTTTTTTTATGGCATATAAATAATTGTATTTACAAAGTTAGTCCTTTTTGAATATATGCAAAAGTCTTTAGTTTTTAAGAAGTCTAATCTGTTATGTCTAATTTCTCCTACAATTAAATCTGCTGCTTGAACGCATAGAGAATTGTAAGAATCTTGATGATGCACTTCTACTTCAACATCTGAAAGAATAGGAGTAAAAAATGTATCATAATTATAGTTAACAATGCCATATTTTAACTCTTCTATGATTCCACTTTTTAAATCATAATATCCATTACTTTTAGTAGATTGCTCATCTAGATTTAATATAATTCTAACGGGTATTTCTGGATTTATTTGATTTTCTGATATTAGTTGTTTAATGATTTCCTTTACCAATCTTCTAATTACATAATCTTTAAATCTTCCTTTAGAGGCTTTGTCTTTAGTTATACTATTGTATAATTTATTATTATCAACAATAGCAACAGAACAATGATAATTTTTTATTAAATTTAAGAAACGTCTTTTATCAGAGTTTTCTATTAGAGAAGATTTAAGTTCAGGACAGTTGTATTTGCAATTTTGTTTTGAATGAGTTAAACAAAAATCTGAATTAATGGAATTATCTTGTTTTAGCTCAACGCAATATTTAGCTTTTATAAGATTAACTAAAGCAGAATATTGTCTTAAGAAATTGTCTTTTTCATCTTTTGATAAGAATATAATTCCACCGTAAACAAATATAGGATCATCAATTTTTCCTTTTATTAATACACCAGAATCGTCCATGTTCATGTATATAATTTGTTTATTTGCTGCTTCGTCTTGCTTCATGTTATTTTCTCCTTTTAAGTTTTATTTAGTTTTAAAATTTCTAATAGATTTCTCTACAACACCAATAATTTTTACTGGTAAATCTTTTATATCTTTTTTAGAAAATAATCGTGGTGGATAATATGGATTTACAGCTTTTAATTCTATTCCAGTATTATCTTTATATACTTTTTTTATTGTAGCTTCTTCCCCATTAATTAAAACAACACAATTATCTCCATTTTCAAAATCATCTTGCTTATGAACTATAACAGTATCCCCATCATCAAAAAGTGGTGTCATACTATCTCCTACAACATTTAGAGCATAATAGTTTTCCTTATCAGTTCCATCTACTTTAAAAGAAATATAATCTATAATGTTTTCTTGTGCTAAATAATCATATCCTGCTTTTACTGTACCTAGAAGAGGAATGTTTGTAACATCTATATCAAAAATAGGTATAGCACCTATTTTATTTAATATATCTTCTGAGTTTCTCTCCATGGGAACATCATATCCCATAAGCCAAGCTTCACTAACATTTAAAATTTTAGCTAATAGGTATAGATTATCCTGTTTTGCTTTATATTTACCTTTTAAATAATTACTAATTAAAGATTTATCAATATTTGTTTTTTCAACTAAATCAACTTGTTTCATATTTTTTAAATTCATTGCTTTTTCTAATCTATTAGCAAACGTATCAACAACCATAATCGCCATTCCTTTCATAATCGTATTATAAAGGAAAGTTTAGAAAAAATCAAGTTTTCTTAATATTTATTTTAAAAAAGTTGAGAAAAATCAAAAAAAGTATTGACTTTTAAAACTGACTTTGATAATATAATCGCAAGTTGAGAAAAGTCAACAAAAGAAAAGGTAGGTGAGTGTACAAAAATGCAATATGATTATAGTAAGCTTTGTGGAAGAATAAAAGAAATATTTGGTACGCAAGAAGCTTTTGCAAAAGAAATACAAATGTCTTCTACTACATTAATCAAAAAATTAAGCAATAAAGTAAAGTTTAGACAAGATGAAATAGGAAGATCAATGAAAGCTTTAAAATTAAATATGAAATTAATACCAATATATTTTTTTAAAGAAAAAGTTGAGAAAAATCAACAAAACAATGCAGCTCGACACAAATAAATAGAGAAGAGGTAAGGAATGAATCATATTAAAGAATTTAGAAAAAAGAAAAAATTATCTCAAAGTGATATATCAAAAATTTTAGGAATAAAACAAAATACATTTTCACAATGGGAAACAGGAGAAAGAACACCAAATGTAATTCAAGCAATTAAATTAGCTGAGATATTAGAAACCACGGTAGAGAGTTTATATAAATAGAAAATACTAACCATAGTACCAGTATGATTAGTATTATCCCATATTTTTATATCTTAAACTCTTGCAATTAGTATATTGTACACAAGACCAGCAAAGTACGTTTTATTTTACGACATTCCATGTCTTTATTGTTGTTCTTATGTATTCAACTAATATTATATCTGGTACATATAACTTCTATGAAAGATCTAGTACTTAATCAGTTATGGTTCTGATATGTAAAATTTGAATTACCCTTTAGCAACTAGAATTTTAGATTTTAAGCTCTCCAGCTGAACTATGAAATTGTCCAACTTCATAGAACACTAATCCTTAAGAAACAGGGTAAACTCAATATTTTTGTCATAACACATCAGTCCTTTCAAAATTAAATTTACCCATTAGGGTTAATACATAATATATCACGAAAAGAGATGAAAGTAAATACAAAGAGGTGAGAATATGAATGTAAAAAGAGAGATAACTTTAAACTGGGATGATGCTCCTGACACAATTACACCAGAAATATATGCAAGAATACGAGGACATTCCAATGAGTGGGCAAGAAGCAGATTTAAAGAAAAAAATTTCCCTCGATTAGAAAGTGGAAAATTAGTAGCAGATAAAACAGCAGTAAGACTTTACGATATGGGGATAGACGTAAAAAACAATCCAAAACAAAGTGTAGAACTTCTAATTTTATTAGAGTTACAAAAGATGAATGAAAGGAGTGAGAGAAGATGAGTAAACAAATGAAGAAATATTGTTTAATTGGAAAAGCAGTATGTAATTTTACAAGTTATGTAATACCTACAACAGCAGTTATAGCAACAGGAGTATTAGTAATAATGAAAATATTTATAGGATAAGAGAGGAGTGAAAACATGGATAGATTAGATAAAATATTTATTTGGCATATTGTTACATTAGCGAAGATGAAATTAGCAAAGAAGGAGGCAAAAGAAAAATGGAATTAATAATATTTTTATTATTAGCAATTATAGGAATATTAATAATTTGTATGATAGTACAGCAAAATGTATGTGATTACAAATTGGAACAAATAGCAGATGAAAGTTATGATGTAGAAATAAGAGCATCTAGATATTCTAACAAGTTAACATTAATTACAAGTGAAGTAGACAGTATAGATTTAAGCAAAGCAACTTATTCAGAATTACATAATAGCTATAAAAGAATAAAAAAAGTGATTGATAATGCTGACACATCAACAACCACTATAAATAATTAATTTAAATAAATCAATTTAGATTATTTTAGCATAAATGCTAATGAAATGCAAGAAAAGAGGGAGAAATGGATTTATCAAAAGAATTTCATCCTGTGCCTAAACCACCGAAAACAGAAAAAAAAGAACACAATAAAATAAAGAAGAAAAGCAGCAAACTAGCAAAACTAGAACGTAATAGATACAGCATAATTACATATAATTTAGATATTTGCTATGTATGTCAAAAACATAAAAAAGATCATTTTGATGAAGTTTTTGGAGGCAGAAACAGGCAGACAAGCATGAAATATGGACTAGTTATACCTATTTGTTTTAAATGTCACAGAAAATTAACAGATAATCCACTCTTGAAGAAAGACATACAAGAAGAAGCAAAAAGGATTTTTATAAAAAAGTATAGTGAAGAAAAATTTATTAAAGAATTTGGAAGATAGACAACAAGGAGCAGGCATAAATAATACTGCTCCTATTTTACTAAAGAAAGGAGAAAAAATGGCGCAAAAACGAATGTTTAATAACTCCGTAGTTGGAAGTGACGAGTTTTTAGAAATGCCAGACAGTTCTCAGAATTTATATTTTCACTTGTCGATGCAAGCTGATGATGATGGATTTGTAGATAAATGGAAATCTATAATGAGAATGACTGGAAAAAAAGAAGATGATTTAAAAATATTAATAGCTAAATCTTTTGTAATTCCATTTGATACAGGAGTGCTAGTAATAAGACATTGGAGATTAAATAATTATCTGCAAAAAGATAGATATAAGGAAACAATATATAAAAATGAAAAATCTAGATTAACAATAGATAAAAGCAATGTATACAATTTGGATACAGAGTGTATACACAGTATAGATAAGAATAGAATAGATAAGATTAGTATAGAAAAGAATAGTAAAGAAAAAGAACAAGAAGAAAGCGAAAGTTGTGGCGACGGTTTTCAAGAAGACGAAAGTTGTAAAGACGGTCTTCTAACAGGAAAGGACAGTTGTAAAGACGATTTCCAAAAAGTTTCAAAATTTTACGAAGACAATATTAATCTTTTAACACCATACACATCAGAAGTTTTAGAAGATTATACAAAAGAGCTAGGATCAGAATTAGTTATTTATGCAATGCAGATTAGTATAGAAAACAATAAAAGAACAATCAGTTATATAAAGGCAATTCTCAACAATTGGTCTAAAGCCAATATTAAGACATTAGCAGAAGCTAAAAATGAAAATCAAAACAAAAACGAAAAGAAAGATAATATAAAAATTGAGGACGTAGAAATAATGGACACATCTGGTTTAAGCGAAGACGAATATTTAAAACTTGTAAGAGGTAAACGAAATGCAGGATGAAGAAATAGAGAAAGCAATGTTATATTATCTAATTTTCGAAAATTATGAATGTGAGCTTATAGATGCAGATTTTACAACTAGATTAAACAAGAAAATATTTAAAGCAATACAAAATTTAAAACAAGCAAAAGAAGAAATAACAATGCTAACTGTTAAAAACAAGTTAACTGATGAAAAAAATATATTAAGTTATTTAGCAACATTAAGTGAGAATATTTATAGCACAACTGCAGAGAGTGTATATAAAAAGTTAATTGAATTAACTAAAAAAAGACAAATGCAAAAACTGCTAAATGAGTCAGCAACAAAAATAAAAGATGCTGAAAATATAGATATAGACATAGAAAAAGTAATAAAAGAGCTAAATAAAATTGAAGATAGAGAAATTAAAGAAGAAAGCTTAAAAGAGCAGATTATAGACACATTAGACATGATAGAGAAAAACATGAAAAACAAAAATGATTATAGCTTATATACAGGAATGCTAGATTTAGATCAATTAACTTGTGGACTACATAACGAAGAATTAACAATAATTGGTGCTAGACCTGGAATGGGAAAAACAACATTTGCATTACAAATAGCAGACTATATAGCTAAAAAGAAAATACCAGTAATGTTTATAAGTTTAGAAATGTCAGAAGAACAAATTATAACAAAATTAATAGCAAAAGAAACAAGAATAAATAGTACAAAAATGAGATTAGGAACATTAACTGACCAAGAAGCAGTAAAAGTATATGAAGCTGGAGCAGAATTAGAAGAAAAATCTTTATATATTACTAGTAATTTAAGAACAATACAGCAAATAGAAGTAGAAGCAAGAAAACTGAAAAACAAGAAAAACATAGGATTAATAATAATCGATTATATACAACTAATTAAAAGTTCTCAAAAATTCAATTTAAGAGAGCAAGAAGTAGCAGACATAACAAGGACACTAAAGCTTTTAACATTGGAGTTGAAAATACCAATAATAGGATTATGCCAGCTAAATAGAAATGCAACAAGACAAGAACCAATGCTATCTGATTTAAGAGAATCTGGAGCAATAGAACAAGATGCAGACAATGTTATTTTTATATATCAAGAAGAAGAAACTGATGCAGCAGCGCCAGTTGTAACAATAAAATTAGCAAAACAAAGAGCAGGCTCTACAGGAAAAGTAAACATGATATTCAGAAAAGTATATAGCGAATTTGTAAATATAATCAGGAGGTAGTCATGAAAATTATAAATACAGAAGAACTACTAAAATTAAATGATATTGAGAAGATACAATTTATAAAGCAAATTATATTAGGACAAGCAAAATTTGTAGGAGGAGATGCAAATGAGAAGAAGCAGAGTGAAAGATATAGTTTATAAGATACTAGAAGAAGATACAAGAGCAAGAGAAGATGATAATTATTTAATATATAAAACAGTTAAAGAACTATTTCCAAGACTAGCAGAAACATATTTTAAAACAGCATTACAAACATTAACTAATGCAGGAATAAGTTTTGAGAGTATAACAAGACATAGAAGAAAGTTTTTAGAATTACATCCAGAATTAAAACCAAAACAAAAAACAAGAATCAGAAAAGAAGAAGAGAAAAACTACGAAAAAGAATATAGCAGACATTTACCAAGATTAGATTAAACGGAGGAAAAAAAGTATGGAAGTAAAAAGAGAAGAATTAATAGAGTACAGCTATTATGATGAACAAGGAAAGCTAATAGCAATTATTAATAGAGAGAAAGTACAAGAGTTATTAGAAGTAGATGAAGTGAGGTGGAAAGAGTGAATAAAGAATACAGAATAGACATATTTCTTGTAGGTGGTACAACTTATTCTACAACCTTATCCGAGCAACAAAAAGATATAATGGTTGAAGTTTTAGAAGAAAAAAGAATAGAAAGAATGTCATTTGGACCTGATATAGAAAATAATGACACATATATAGTTAACTTAAAGAATGTAAATTTAATAAAAATAAGTGAAGAATAAAAATAAAGAGGTGAAAAGAATGAATAGATTAGAAGAGCTATATAAAGAATTAAAGCAAAAAGACAAAGAACTAGATGAATATATAGAAACACATAGAAATCATTTATCAGATGAAGCAGAAGCTATAAGAAAAGATATCTATAGAATAACAGATAAAATAAATTTACTAGAGAAAGGGAGAAATGTGAGGAATTAGGATGGATATAGAAGAGGATATAAAGAAATTAAATAAATACATAGAACTAGTTATAGATAACGATTATTGTGATTGTAACGAATTAAATGTAATTTGTGGAAAACATTGTGATGGAAGTAAAAATGTAGCTTATGCAATTAAAAATATCTTAGCAGAAAGAGAAGAAGATAAAAAGAGAATAGAAAGATTACATGTACTAGAAGATGATTTAAAAGATAAAAGAATAGTATATGTAGACACACCAGAATTTGAAGAAAAGTTTATAGCAAAACAAAAAGTAAAAGATAACTTTAATAAATTAATTACAAGAATAAAAGAGTTTAAAGATCCAGAAAGAAAAAAATATTTTAGTATAGAGCAAATTATATACTTACTTGAGCAATTTGAAAATAAGTTATTGGAGGATAAATAATATGGATTTAAAATGTAATAAATGTGGAGCAAGTAAAAGAAGTTTATTTGTAGAAATACAAGGAAACAGAAGAGGGTTATACTGTGGCGAATGTGGAAAGTGGCAGAAATGGATAACAAAGCAAGAACTACAAATAGCTAAATTTGAAGGAATAAAAATAATTAATAAGGAGGAGTAAATGGGAAATATAACTAAAGAAACAAAAGAAATATTAAAGAATTGTTGGGTTATGACAACTGACCATACTTTAGACGAAGAAAATATAAAATTAAAAGAAGCGATAACAGAAGTATTAAATGAATCTATGACATCAGAAGAGAGAAGTAGATGGGGATATGAATATTTTATAAAAAATAAACAATATAATGATGATTTAGAGCGTAATAAAAATTTATTAAAGGAATGGTCACACATATTAAAAGGAATGGGAAATAGAAATTATATTTATGCATATGCAATAGATAGAGTGTTGAGAGAATTAGAAGAAAGAGAGGAAAACTAATGAAGGAAGAAGAGTTTGAAGATATATTTGGTAATGTACCTTTTGAAAACATTAAAAAGATAAGAAAATATATAGAAGAAAAATATATTAGTAAAGATAAAATAAGAGAATTAATAAATGAAAGGCAATTTGAATTGCAACAAGAATATAAAGATTTTAAAGATGATATTAGATTAAATACATTACAAGAAATCTATTATTTAGGAGATGGAAGGAATGACAGAAGATAAAAAGATAGAACAGCTTATAGCAATTGGAGTAAAGTCAATAAATATAAGCAAAGAAAAGTATGATGGTTTAAAAGAAGAAACAAAAAATCTTATAAAACTTAACGATATTATTTTAAATTTTGAGGAGGAAAAATAAATGAGCAATGAAGAATTTATAAAAAAAGCAAAACAATTAGTAAGAGAATATGCAATAGAGCATTTAGACAAAACAGATGAGATACCAAATTTTAATGCGTATATAGTATGGAGTTGTAAGACATTACAAAACAGCAAAGCATTATTAAGTACAGATTTAAAAGATGGAATGTATTATGAATTGACTTACAATGGAGATAAAAAAGAAATATATTTTGATGCTTATAAAAAATTCGAAAATAAATGTATAAAAGCAGAATAGTTAAGTAGATGACTGAAAAGAAGAGGATACATAGAAATAGCAGGGGGTAACAATGGACAAGATTGAAGTAGGAGAATATGTTAGAACTAAAGATGGAATTATAGATAAGATATTTAAATTTGATGAAATATTAAATGAGTATTGGAGTGAAAAAGGTTTGGTAATTGATCCAGAAAATAAAATTGGAACACATTTAAAAGACATATTAAAACATAGTTTTAACATAAAAGAATTAATAGAAGATAAAGACATAATAAAAGTTAAAACTAAAGAAAACGCAATACTTATGATAGGATTTGATGAAAAAACAATAGATATAAAATATAAAGAGATTATTGAAGAAATAGAAAACGGAGAATATGAACTATTGGAAATACTAACACATGAGCAATACGAAAGAAATTGTTACAGATTGGAGGACAATTAATGTATAAGATAGAAATATGGAGATTTCATATAATACATGAAACTTATACAAGCAATAATATAAAAGATATATTAAAATGGTATAGAAACAATTGGCAAATATCATATGAATGGGGAGATTGCAGTTTTGAAGTGTATAAAAATGGCAAAGAATTATCATTTGATGAGCTTAATAAAATAGGTTTTTTTGTAAGTTTTGAAGAATTAGACGAGGAGGAAGAATAAATGCCAAAGACATATAAAGGATATGAACTAGTACAAGCTATATACGGAGGTAAAATAAAGGAAGATACAAAGTTTTTGGTAAAATCCCAAGTAATGTATTGGGATGGGTATAATATTGTGTACATGTCTAATCCAAATACAACATTATCATTACTACAACTAGCTAACGCGGAATTTGTATTATTAGATGAAGAAATAGATATACAAGAGATAGAAGAATATGAATTTCCAAGTTATGCAGATAAATTAACACCAATAGAAAATAAATTATTAGAGCTTATAAATGTACATACAAAAGCAATAAAGCAACTTGATAGAAAGGTAAATGAGAGCAAATGAGAAAAGTAATAACAAGAAGAAAGAAATACGAAAAAAATAAAAGGAGGAATACAAATGTTTAATTTAAGAAAAAGAGTAGAGAATTTAGAAAATCAATTATTAATTAAACCAGCTACAATCACAGAGGAGGATTTATATAAATTTTATTTAGAAAAAAGAATAGATGAGATAAATGCAAAATTAAAAAACGAGATATCATATGAGATTAAAATAGAAATGAGAACAGAAAATGAAGATAAAACATATATTTCATTACTTGCTTATCCTCAAAAAGTTTTAAAAATAAAAATAGACAAAATTGACATCTTTAAGAGAGAATATAATGGCTGGGAAATTAATGGTGAAATATCTGATTATAAAACAATATTAAACTATTTAAACAAAAAGAGCATAGGATATTTCACAAAATTAGACAAGAAAATAGAAGATTTAAAGAAACACAATAAAGAATTAGAAGATAAGAAATTAAACCTAGAAGAGGAATTAAAGAAAATAATATAAAAATTGTAGGAGGTACAAAAGATTGGAAATTAAAACCTTAATTAAATTATTAAAAAACTACAAAGAAAACAAAGCCACATTAAACATAAGATTAAAAGAATTAAAAAACAAAAGAATAGAATTAAAGAATTTAGAAGTAGATACAAGTATAAGTGGAATAAATTACGATACTGAAGGAATACATAGTAAAAATACAATATCAGATAAAACAGGAAATAGTGTAACAAAAGTAGACAGTAAAAGAATAAAGCTAGAAGAAGATATAGCGAAACTAGAAGAGGAAATAAGAAAACTAAGAAAAGATGTGGAAACAGTAGATGACAGATTAGAGATATTAACATATAAGGAAAAACAATTATTAATTGCAAGATATATTGAAGAGTGCAGCTATACAGACATAGGAAACAGAGTATATTATCAATTGTATAGTGAAACTAGAAGTGAAGACACAATACAAAGAATGATTAATAGAGCATTAAAAAAAGTGTCAAAAATATAGAAAAATGAAAATGCGGTTATTTTGCGGTTAAATTGCGGTTGTTTTGCACTTGTTTTTTCAAAAACAGTAGTTTATAATTTATAATAGCAACAGAAAGTTGTGATGCTCCTTTCATTATTAAATTATTCAATTATAATTACTACGTGAAATTGTGACATATATAGTCACAATTTTTTATATTGCGGGATAGAGCAGATGGAAGCTCGTTGGTCTCATAAGCCAAAGGTCACAAGTTCGAATCTTGTTCCTGCAACCATAAGAGTAGACGTTTTAAATATCTACTCTTTTTATGTACTAGACATTGTGATTTGTTGCAAGATCACCTCCTTTCTTAATATAAATATTTGACTAAACAAGCTATTTCTAGTGTAGCTTGTTTTTTTATTTTATAAGGAGAATGAAATGAAACTAAAGATTATAATTTTATATTTATTAATAAAGGTAATGAACATATATGAAAGATAAAATTAATTGGAAAGAATGTATGAAACGTAAATGTGAACAATGCAAATATTATGATAAATGTTTTAAAGAGGAGAGAAAAAAAGATGAGCGTAAAAAAATGATAAAGAAGAAATAAAAGAACTAGCAGAGATTTTTAAATCAATAGCAGATACTTTAGACGAAGCAGTAAAAATTCAAGATAAGTTAGATAATAACGAATTAGATATGTCTGAAGAAGAGATAGACGAAAAAGTAGAAGAGATTTTAGGAAAGTTTGTTATAAAACTTTTAAAAGCACAAGAAAAATTAAAGGATATGTAAAGATGATTAAACAGAGAATAATAGAAAACGAAGTTTATACAATAAATATACTCAAAGAATTAACTAGCGACGACAAAATAGATTTGGAAAAAAGTATTAAAACATTACAAAAATACAAAGACAAAAGCATAATAAGTTCTTCTAAGTTTATTGTAATCAACACGCATAAGACAATGAGCGAAATAAATACAGAACTTATTAATGATAAAATAAGAAAATTATTTAAAGTTTATAAAATAAACGGAAAGGTAATGTATTGCATAGAAGATATAAATACAATCAAAGAAATAGAAAGTTCAGAACTTAATAACATAAATAAAAAAGAACTTATTAGTAAAATAATATTAATAGAAGAATCGGTTAAAGAATTAGAAGAATATTTAACAAAATTAAAAGAAAAAACAGGAGAAAATATAAATGAAAAACATAATATTATATCATAATAATTTATTAAAATTTGGTGGAGTAGATACATTTGTATATAACTTTACTAAAAAATTAAAAAATATTACAATATAACATTTTTATATAGTATAGCTGATGAAGAAAATCTAAAAAGAATAAAAGAAAATGTAAAAAATGTAGAAAAATATGATTCTACTAAAAAATATATTTGTGAAATTTGCATCTGTGCATCTGCATGGGGAGAATATCCAGAAAGTGTAGTAGCTCAAAGCGGAAGATATATACAAATGATACATGCAGATTATGTAAGAGCTAAAGAAGTTAATTTTACTTATAACAAATGGCATAAAACCACAGAACATGTCGGAGTATCAGAACATGTTTGTAAAATTTTTAAGAAATTATATCCAAAAGAAAAAATAACAAGAATATATAATATTTTAGATGAAATACAAGAAACAAAACCAATATTAAAATTAATTAGCGCAACAAGAGTCAGCAAAGAAAAAGGCTATGAAAGAATGCTTAAATTAGCACAAGAATTAAAAAAAGCAGGAATAAAGTTCAGATGGACAATATTTACAGATCTAGAGTTATATAATAAAAAGCCCTTTAATTTAGAAGAAATTGTATACATGAAACCATCTCATAATTTTTTTGATTATATAGTAGAGGCTGATTATGGAGTTCAACTTTCAGATACAGAAGGATATAGCTACTTTATTAATGAGTGTTTAGAATATGGAACTCCAGTATTATGTACGAACTTTCCTAGTGCATATGAAAGTATTGAAGATGAAAAGAATGGATATATATTAGATATGCAATTAAGCAATTTAAATATTAATAAAATAGTTAATAACATTCCAAACAATTTTAACTACAAAGAAAAATGTACAGAGAAGGATTGGATAAATTTTTTAAATAAAAAGATAGAAAGGAAAAAGAAAGATATGTTTAAAGTAATAGCAAAACAAAACTATAATGATAAAATGCCAGAGCTAATTGAAGAAATTATAGATAAAGAAATACAATACAATGCGAATGGAAGTGCAGCAATTAGCGAGGGAGATATTTATATTATAAATGATGCTGATAGAGCAAAACAAATAGAGGAATCTGGATTAGCAGTAGTAATGGAAGTAATAGAAAAGAAAGAAGAAACAAAAGAAGATAATGTTAAGAAAATAGAAGAAGTTAAAGAAGAAAAGAAAAAGACAAAAGTAAGAACTAGAAAGAAGATAGAAAAATAAGATGTTATTAAAGTTATGTGCAAGATGCCAAAAGGTAATACAAGCTCCTAATAGATATTGCAGCAATTGTCAAAAGATTGTAGATAAAGAAATAGAAATTAACAAACAAAGAAATATGAGTAGATATAACAAGAACAGAGATAATAAATATAAAACTTTTTACAATAGTAAAGATTGGAAGCTACTTAAGGAAGCATATAAGATTAAACATCCATATTGTGAGATGTGTCAAGAAGAGGCAAAGCAAGAAGGTAAATATACAATACAATTAACAGAAGAGATACATCACAAAGAACCTATACAAACACCAACAGGTTGGCTACGAAGACTAGAGTGGAGTAACTTAATAGCATTATGTCATAAACATCATAATATACAACACAATAGATTTAAGAAGAGGAAAAAGACGTGAAGATATTTAGTGCAATTGTAATTCCAAATGAATATAAAGATAGAATAGATATTCTGTACGAATGCGACAGCAAAAGAAACATACAATGTAAAGGACATAATAGCTGTAAAGAATGTCGCTATACATATGAATTAAAATATGCAAAAGATATATCTCGAGGAAAAACAAGAATAGAATTAGAAGAAGAAATAAAAAGAAAAGATGAAGAGATAGAAGAATACAAGAACACAATTAGAAGAATGATAAACAAAGAAAATATATTTAATTTTAAAACAATGAATGAAATAAGAAAAATATATAATTTAGAACCAATAGATTGAACAATATTAAAGTAAAAGAAAAAATAGAAAGGGTTAGGGGTACATAAAAAAGTTTTAAAGGTTTAAACCTAGAACGGTGCGTCCCTCCTCTTTGTACAAAAAAGTCCCTCAAATCAATTTAAAAGGACAAAAAACGAAAGGTGAGGTCTAATGCCACGTGGGAATCAAAAACAGCCTATAAACTTGATTTTGGCTAAAGGAAAGAAGCATTTAACAAAGGCAGAAATAGAAGAAAGACAAAAAACAGAAATAAAAACTGACCATATTAATGTTACTGCTCCAGAATATTTAACAGATGAGCAAAAAAAAGAGTTTTATAGAATTGCAAAAATTTTATTAGATATAGGAATAATTACAGAACTAGATGAAGATTGTCTAGCTCATTATTTAATTTCTAATTCAAATTATGTTAGTTATACTAAAAAATTAAATGAACTAAATGGGAAATTGGCACGAGCAAGAAAGACGGAAAAGAAAAAAGATTATATGTCGCAAATTGATTTGTATTTAACTTATCAGGATAGAGCATTAAAGCAATGTAGAGCTTGCGCAAATGATTTAGGATTATCTATATCTTCAAGAGCTAGATTAGTAATGCCAGAGGCTAAAGAGCCTCCAAAAGAAAATAAATTTAATAAGTTTAAAATATTATGATAGACAGAGTTACAGAATATGCAAAAAAAACCATAGAAGAAAACAAAATGGGACAGTTGCATATTTTAGCTTGTAAAAGACATCTTGAAGATTTAAAAAGGCAAGGAACTAAAGATTTTCCATATATTTGGAATCCTGAAAACTCTGAAAGAATTATAGAATATGCAGAAACATTAACAATTGGAGAGGGATTTGAAAAAAAGCCAGTTAAACTTGTTGGTGGACAAATCTTTGATTTTGGATGCCCTTTTGGTTGGCTAAAATTAAATGGAAAAAGAAGATTTAGACGTTCTTATAAAAGTATGGCTAGACAGAATGGAAAATCTTTTGAAAATGGTATAAAAGGAACATATATAGCTGGGTTTAGTGGTTATCATTATGGAAAACTTTTTACAGTTGCTACAAAGAAAAGACAAGCTAGAATCGCCTGGGAAGAAATGAAAAAATTTATAGAAGCAGACAAAGATTTGCAAGAGCTTTTTGAAATTAAAGATTATAAATCTTTAATAATTGCTAATGATAGCAAATGCACAATTGAAGCTCTTTCTCGAGAAGGGGGATTAGATGAAGGATTTAGAGCAATATTTGCTTCTATAGATGAATATCATCAACATCCAGATGCTAAAACATATAAAGCTATTTATAATGGAACTAGAGCATTAGATGAAACATTAATAAGTATTATTACAACTAGAGGCGATAAACTAAATAGCGCATGTTATGAAATGGACAGATACTGTATAAATATTTTAAAAGGAATAGCAAAAGCAGAAGACTTTTTTGTTGATATATATGCATTAGATGAAAAAGACAATATATTTGATCCAAAAAATTTAATAAAAGCCAATCCATATCTTGCATCTACAAAACAAGGTTTAGAAAATTTAAAAACAGATATGCAAACTGCTAGAGATATGGGAAGTGAAGAGTTAAGGGACTTTATGACAAAGTCCCTTAATTTATGGGTACAAAACACAGAAGATATATTCATTAGCCCAGAAAAATGGAAAAAATGTGAATCTGATTTAGAATTAGAAGATTTAGAAGGTTCAAAATGTTATGCTGGATTAGATTTATCTTCTGGTGGAGATTTAACAACTATTGCTATAGAAATTCCACTAAAAGATAATGAGTTTTTTATAGCTACACATTCTTTTATGCCAAGAGGAAGAATGGAAGAGCATATTACAACAGATATAGCTCCATATGATTTATGGGAAAGACAAGGACTTATTACTGTAACAGGTGGACAAACAACATTCAAAAATGATTATAAGTTTATTATTAAATATTTAAAAGACATAATAGAAAAATATGATTTAGAATTGCAAGGAATTGGATATGACCCACATAATGCAGATGTTTTTTTATCAGATTTGGAGGAATTTGGTGTGCCATTGTTAGAAATAAAACAATCAGCTAGATTTTTGCACGATGGAACAGAAGATATGCAACTTAATGTAGAATCTAGAAAGATTAAATACAACAAACGTGAAGAACTACTTAGCTATAGTGTTTCTAATGCTAAAATTGTAAAAAATAGTTTTGGAGAGAAAAAAATTGACAAAGAAAAAAATGCAAAAAATAAAAGAATAGACCCTTGCGATGCAATGATAGATGCTCATATTACACAAATGAAGTTAAAAGAAGAAGAAAAAATAGATTACAACAAAGAAATGGAAGAGTATTTAAACAACATGGGATGGAATTAGGAGGCAAGTAAGTGAAAACAAAGTTAAAAGTTAGAATTAAAAATGCAATAAATGTATTAAGAGATAAACAAACGCAAGATAATGCAATGCGAGAGTTACTTAATTTTTTAGGGATAGATGGAAAAAACGAAAAAGCTTTATCTGAAGTAACTTATTTTACTTGTTTGAAATTACTTTGTGAATCCGTTGGTAAAGTACCATTAAAAATATTTCAATATAATTCCGACGGTGGAGTGGTAACAGCAAGAGGACATCCTTTGTATTTTACAATTCACGATAGACCAAATCCATATATGACTGCAACAACTTTTTGGGGAACAATGGAAAATAATAGAAATCAGTTTGGAGATGCTTATGCATGGATAAAAGGTGCAAGTAAAAAAATGACATTATGGATTCTTCCTTCTGATGAGGTAGAAATTTGGTATGATGATCAAAAAGTTTTATCTGATATACCTGATATTTACTACATATATTCGCATGGAGGAAAGTTATATAAGTTTTCCTCTGAAGAGATAATACATGTAAAAAGTTCTATGAGCTTTGATGGAATAAAAGGAATAGCAGTAAAAGATCAACTTAAATTAACAATAGACGGAAATGTAAAAGCACAGAAGATGTTAAATCAAATGTATAAAAGTGGATTTACAGCTAAAGCTGTAGTTCAATATACATCAGATTTATCAGATAATAATTTGAAAAATTTTAAAGAAATGATAGAGGATTTTGCTGGTAGTGATTTAGATGATAAAGAAGTAAAAAATATTATTCCAATTCCTGTGGGAACAACATTAACTCCTCTAAATGTTAAACTTGCAGACAGTCAATTTGTTGAAGTAAAAAAATATAGTGCTTTACAAATTGCATCTGCATTTGGTATTAAACCAAACCAGATTGGAGATTATGAAAAATCTAGCTATGCAAGTTCTGAATCACAACAATTAAGTTTTTATAAAGATACATTGCTTTATATTCTAAAGCAATATGAAGAGGAACTAAATTACAAACTTCTTTCAAGAGAAGAAATAGATAAAGGATTTTATTTTAAATTTAATATTGCTGTTTTGTTAAGAGCAGACCAAAAGACACAGATTGAAACATTAAGTCAAGCTGTGTCTAATTTTATATATACACCTAACGAGGCGAGAGCTTATTTGGATAAACCTGCAATGGCAGGAGGAAATAGACTTCTTGGAAATGGTGCAAGCATTCCTGTTGAATTAGCAGGAACTCAATATACAAATAATTCAGAAGGAAAGGAGGAGGAAAAGAAATGGATAGAGAAGAGTATGGAGAAAGTACTGAAAAAATTCTTGACGAAGGAATAATATGCAAATCTGCAGAAGTAGAAAATCAAGATGTAACAGAGGAAGAAATTAAAAAAATAAACAAATTTACTCTTGCTCCTCTAAAAGCAGAAGAAGTATTTACATTTAAATTAATATTAGGAGATAACGGTTTAGATGATAGAAATTATGAACCATTTAACTTAAACGCCCTAAAAGATTTAAAGAAACTTTATATTGGGAAAACAATGATAAAAGACCACAAAAGAACAGCAGATAATCAAATAGCTCGAGTTTATGATACAGAATTGCAACAAGATTCAAGTAAACTAACTGAAGCTGGAGAAATTTTCACAAAGTTGATTGCTAAATGCTATATGATTAAAACAGACAAGAATGCAGATTTAATTGCAGAAATTAAGGCAGGAATAAAGAAAGAAGTTTCTACAAGCTGTAGAGCAAAACATGCATACTGTTCAATTTGCGGTGAAGACAATATGAAGCATTATTGTACTCATTATTGGGGACAGGAATATGACACAAAAGATGGCAAAAAGATATGTTATTTTACACTAGATGGAGCAAAAGAAGCTTATGAAGTGTCTTTTGTAGCAGTTCCAGCACAGCCACGAGCAGGAACTACTAAAAATTATGGTGGCAAAGAAAAAAATAAAAATAATGAAGAATCCGAGATTGATTTAAAAATCAAGAATTTGGATTCTTTTTTATTTTCAGAAAAAGAAAAAATGGAGAAATAAAACTATGAATAAAAAAATGAGAGAACTTTTAGCAAAAATTGAAAGTAAACAAGCTTTAGTGAAAGGATATACAGATGGTGAAAATAAAGATTTAGAAAAGGCAAAAGAACTTTTAGACGAAATAGAAAAATTACAAGAAGAATATCAAGTTGAAAAAAGATTATTCGAAAATGAAAAGAAAGTTGCTAAACTAAATGAAGAAGACATAGAAGAAATAGAAAAAAATATAGCTAACAAAAAAGAAGATAATAAAGAAATAAAAGAAGAAAGCTCAATAGAAAAATTTGCAAAAGAAATAAAAAATATTGCAAAAGGATTAAACGAAGGAACTCCAGCAGATGGTGGATATACAGTTCCAGAAGACATTTCTACTTTAGTAGAACAAAGAAGAGTAGCAAAAGCTTCATTAATAGATTTAGTAAGTGTAGAAATTGTTTCTACAAATAAAGGAAGTAGAACTTTTAAGAAAAGAAGCCAACAAACAGGATTTACTAAAGTTGGTGAAGGAGGAAAAATAACAAAATCTTCAACACCTCAATTTGAGAGAATGGATTTTGAAATATCTAAATATGCAGGATATTTACCAATTACAAATGAATTATTAGAAGATACAGATACAAACATTGTTAATACAATTGTTGAATGGCTTGGAGATGAATCTAGAGTAACAAGAAATAAAATAATTCTAGATTTAATTAAAACACAAAGTGAACAAGAATTAAATGGATTAGATGATATTAAGAAAACTTTAAATGTTACATTAGGAAGTGCTTTCAAATCTACATCTGTAATTGTAACTAACGATGATGGCTTACAATATTTAGACACATTAAAAGATAACGAAGGCAATTATATATTACAACCTAATCCAGCTGAACCTATGCAATTAAGATTATGCGCAGGAGCAACTACAGTTCCTGTAAAAGTAATACCTAATGAAGATTTACCAACAAGTTCAAATAAAATTCCAATTATAATTGGAGATTTAAAAGAAGGAATAAGATTCTTTGATAGAAAAAGATTAACACTTAATACATCTAATGTTGCAGCTATTGGAGAATTAAATGCTTTCGAAGAAGATCTAACATTATTTAGAGGTATTGAAAGAGAAGATTGTAAAATAAGAGATAATAAAGCTTTTGTAAATGGATATATTAGTACAACTCCTTCTGTGTAGGAGGGATATAAATGAAACAAGAAGTAGAAAAACTCTTGAAAATTGCTAAAGAATGTTTGAGTATAGTAGATTCATCATCTTTAAAAGATAAAGAAATTACTATGCTTATCGAATCTGCAATATCAGACTTAAAAAGAGTAAATATAGATGTCGATAAAAACATAGAAGATGATTTAATACAAAATACAATAATAATATATGTTAAGGCTCATTTTGGAGATGGAGATATTAATAAAAGAACAGAATATCTAAAACGCTATAAATCTAACTTAAGAGAATTACAGTTTTCTGAAGAATATCAAAAACAAAATAATGAGGAGGTAGATAACAATGCGTGATGTAAGTTGCAAGTTGTTATCTACAACATATAAAAAAGATACAAATGGCATTCAAACTATAGACAAAATAGAAGAGAAAGAAGTACCGATTATAGATGAAGAAGATATATATGCAAATGAATATTATCAAGCAAATCAAAACGGATATAAACCTACTTTGAGATTAGTAATTAGTAGTTTAAATTATAATAATGAACAAGAATTAATTTATATGGATGTAAAATATACGATAATTCGTATTCAAAAGAAAAATCTTGATGAACTTATATTAATATGCGAAAGGAAAATTAATAATGTCTAATTCCATAAAAATAGATAATTTGTCTAAAATAGTTAAAAAATATTTAACAAATTATGTTGAAGATATAGAAGACGGAGTAAAAGAAGCAACAGAAAAATTATCTAAAGAAGCTGTCAAAGAGTTAAAAAAAGAATCTCCAAGACGAAAACCAAGTAAAAAAGGACCAAGAGAAAATCCTTACTGGAAAGGATGGAGCAGAAAGAAATATACGAAGTCAAAGAGAAGATATATAGTAGATATATACAATAAAACAAATTATCAGTTAACTCATTTATTGGAAAATGGACATGCTACCAAAAACGGAGGACATACAAAAGCTCAACCACATATTAAGCCAGTAGAAGAAAAATATAACAAATTATATGAAAAAGAAATAAAAGAAACAATTATAAGGAGTTCTAAAACATGAAGAACCTACAAGAATTAGCAAAAAGATTTGAAGAACAAAAAATACAATATGCTTATGGTAATTTTCAAGAAGAGGTCAATCCTCCACATGCTGTAGCATTGGAAACAGAAACAACTAATTTTTTTGCAGAAAATAAAGTTTATCACAGAGTAGGAAATATTCAATTAGATATAACTATGAATTATATAGATTTAAATTTAATTAATACGATTGAAAACAAAATTTTATATGATGTTTGTTGGAACAAATCAGAAATGACTTATCTGTCAGATGAAAAAATTTGGCAGATAAGTTATTTTTTTGAAATTTAAAAGAGAGGAAGAAAAAGTATGAGTAAAGATGGAAATAGAGTTTACTTTGGATTAAGTAATGTACATGTTGCTAAAATGATTATTGGAGAGGATGGTTCTATAACTTTTGGAACGCCTTTTAAGGTACCAGGTGCAGTAAATTTATCATTGGATGCAGAAGGGGATAGTGAGCCTTTTTATGCAGATAATATAAAATTCTGGGAGAGTTTTGCTAACAATGGATATAGTGGAGATTTGGAAATTGCAAAGCTACCTGAAGAATTTGAAACAGAAATATTAGGGCAAAGAAAAGATGCTAATGGAGCAATAATCGAAAACGTAAATGATAAAATATCTCCATTTGCATTTATGTATCAAGTCGAAGGAGATCAAACAGGAACTAGATTCTGTTATTATAACACAACAGTTTCTAGACCAAGCACAGAAGCAAACACAACAGAAGATACTAAAACACCAAACACAAATACATTATCTATTACAACATCTGCTAGAACAGATACTGGAGATGTAAGAATAAAATTACCTTATTCAGAAGAAAACAAAGAAATTTATGAAAAATTCTTTGAAAAAGTATATGAACCAACAGAGATACCATCAGTATAGTTAAGCTATACTGATTTTTGATTTTGAAAGGAAAATAGCAAAATGAAAAAAGTAAAAATTTGTGATAGAGAGTTTGATATAGATTGCAATGCATTAACTTATATTCAATATAGAAAAAAATTTAATAGAGGGATATTCGAAGATTTTGAAATAATACAAAATTTTATAACTATGCAAACTTTGATGGCAAATCAATTAAAGAAAGAAAATCCAAAAATAACAGAAGTCGAGATAACAACAAAGTTATCTCGATTAATGCTTAAAAGTATTGATAACTATATAGAAGCGGTAACAAGAATTGCCTATATTTGCTGTTACACAGCAAATCCAAAAATTGGCGAATATGAAGATTGGCTTAAGTTAATTAAAAGAATCAATACAACAGATGATTGGATTGTCGAGGTAACGGAATTTGCCGTCGATAACTTTTGTGGATGAAGAAGCTATTAAAGAATTAAAAAAAATAGTTAAAAGTGAAGAAGAAATAAATTTAAAATTCCCAGAACATGATTTTTTTGCTACAGCATTAAAAATAGGACTAACTATAGAAGATTTAAAAGAATTGACATATGTAGATATTTTAAAAATATTTATATCATTTTTACAAAAAGATAAAGATAAAACAAAAAATGGAGTAAGAAAAGCTACGCAAGAAGAAATTAATCAATTAGTTGCAAGAATGTAGGAGGATAATATGGCAGGCAGTATAAAAGGCATTATCGTTGAAATAGGTGGAGATACATCAGGGTTACAAAAAGCAATAAGTAAAGTAAATTCTGCTACATCTAGTTTAACTAAAGAATTAAGAGGAGTAAATTCCTTATTAAAGTTAGACCCAAAAAATACAGAGTTATTAAGTCAGAAACAAGAAATATTATCTGAAGCAATAGAAACAACTTCTGAAAAATTATCGCAATTAAAAAAGATACAAGAAGAAGCTAACAATGATATGAGCAAAGTTTCTCCAGAAAATTATAGAAACCTTCAGAGAGAAATTGCAAGCACAGAAAATAAACTAAAACAACTACAATTACAAGCAAGCAAATGGAACGAAGCAGGGAAAAAGCTAGAAGAGTTTGGAAATAAATTTACTAATATATCAAGTAAAATAGATAGTGTAGGAAGTAAATTAACAACATCTTTAACATTACCTATATTGGCAATTGGAACTGCAGCAGTAACTACAGGAAATGACTTTGAAAAACAAATGTCAAGAGTACAAGCTATATCAGGTGCAACTAAAGACGAATTAGAACAATTAACGAATCAAGCTATAGATTTAGGAGCTTCTACTAGTTTCAGTGCATCAGAAGTAGCATCTGGAATGGAAAATTTAGCAAGTGCAGGCTTTACAACATCTGAAATAATGGAAGCAATGCCTGGCTTACTAGATTTAGCAGCATCAAGTGGTGCAGAACTTGCAACAGCATCAGAAATTGCGGCTAGTGCAATTAGAGGATTTGGACTAGAAGCTAATGAATCAGCACATGTAGCAGACGTATTTGCAGAAGCAGCAGCAAGGACAAATGCTCAAACAGAAGACATGGGAGAAGCAATGAAATATGTAGCACCAGTTGCGAAGACAGTTGGACTATCAATTGAAGAAACAGCAGCAGCCATAGGTATTATGTCTGATGCTGGAATAAAAGGAAGTCAAGCAGGTACAACATTAAGAAGTGGATTAGTTAGAATTGTAAAACCAACAAAGCAAGTGAAAGAGGCTATGGAACAATTAAATATAGAATTTTATAATTCTGATGGTACAATGAAATCCTTAACAGAAATAGTGGAAGCATTGCAAAAGAGTACAGCAGGATTAACAGATGAAACAAAAAATCAAGCCCTTGCACAAATATTTGGTACAGAAGCATTATCTGGAATGCTAGCTCTTGTAAATAGAGGTTCTGACGAATTGTCTAATATGACAAAATCTTTTGAAGATGCTGATGGAGCAGCTTCAGAAATGGCTGACACTATGTTAGATAATACTGCAGGAGCATTAGAAAGCTTAAGTGGTTCATTAGAAAGCGCAGGTATTGCAATTCAAAAGGAATTATCTCCATACATTAAAGATTTAGCAAGTTGGATACAAAATTTAGTTGATGAATTTGTAAATTTATCGGACGAGGAAAAGAAAAACGTAATAAAAACAGTTGCTTTAGTTGCAGCAATTGGTCCAGCTGTAAAAATAATAAGTAAATTAGGAAATGGAGTAGGAACGGTTGTAAAATCTATAGGAACTTTTTCACAAGCTGTAGGTGTATTAAAGACAGGTGTTGAATCTACTAATAACAGCGCAAACATGTTAGCGAAAGGAATTGGTGCAATAGCAAGTCCTATGGGAATTGCAGTGGCAGCGATTACTACTGGAGTTGCAGCAATTATATATCAAATAAACAAAGCAGAAGAGGAAACGAAAAATTCTTTATCTAATGTTGGAAGTGGTGCAACAGATTTTGTTACAGGAATTTCTAGTGCAAAATCTCATTTAGATGAATTTAATACAACATTATTTGCTAGTTCAGAGGAGCAAACGAAACTAGAGCAAAATATGCAAGAAGTACAAAATGGAATAACTGAAATATGTAAAACAGCATCAAATGAACGTAGAGATTACACTCAAGAAGAAATAACACAATTAGACGAATATTTTGCTAAATTAAAAGAATTAAAAGATAGAGAACTAGAAATACAAAAGAATATTTCTTCGGCTATTACTCAACAAGCTGTGCAAAATGCACAGAGTTTTCAAGGGAATTTAGAAGAATATAAAGTAAATTCGCAAGAATGGATAAAAACAGCTCAAGAACAAGCTTCAAAAGAGATTGGAATAATAAATGAAAGAACTACTCAAGAGATAGCTTTATTACAACAAAGATATGGAGAAAAAGCTACATTAGATAATGAAGCATATGCAAATGAATATAATAGAATTATGCAACAAAAAAATACAGCAATACAAGAAGCAAATGATGAGGTTGCACAAGTAAATGCAGCATATGCAAATGGATATTTACAAAGAGCTCAACAAAATGAAGGATTCTATACAAAACTTCAAGAGTATAACAGTAAGGTAGAAGAGGAAACAAACAGACATAACGGAGCAATAGAAAGTTTTGAAAACAATAAATTACTTACAACATCAAATAAGAACCAAGCAATATCAAATGAAAATTATAGATACAAAGAAAACATGAAAGATATTTGGAAAGATATGTATAAAAACATGTCTGAAGAGCAAGAAAAAGAATTAGGAACTTGGCTAGCAATGGTAGCACAAACTGAAATGTATGGTGGAGAAATAGATGAAGAAACAAGTAATTTAGTAAACCAAATAATTGCTTCTTATGATAGTATGCCAAAAGAAACCCAAGAAGCAATGAAAAACGCAATGGAGCCAATGTTAACAGAAATGCAATCAAAAGAACCAACACTATTTGCAAAAGCACAAGGAATTGCAGATGGAATTTTATCTAGACTAAAAAAATCCTTTGATATACACTCACCTTCTAGAGAAACAAGAAAAATATTTAAGATGGTAATGCTAGGATCTGAAAAAGGTTTAGAAGATGAAGAAAAAAATATTTATAATCAAATAGATAATATGAGTGAAAAAATAAAAAGCAAGTTGGAAAATATAAATGTAAAAAGCAAGTATGCAGAGTTATTTAATGCTATTCAATCAAAACAAGGAAGAATAATAAGTAGAGTAGCCGATGAATCAAAAATGATATTTACCACTCCTCAAATTGTTTTTAATGTACAAGAGTTAGATGAAGCGAAACTTGAACAATGTTTTAATTATATTAATAGAAAATTTGGAAGCAAATATTAAACTTTACAAATAACTTAAAGTTGTATATAATTCCTTCGGAGGGGATTGTATGGAACAAGAAAAGAAATTTTATGAAAAGAAGTGGTTTTGGATAATATTTGTAATCATAATAATTATTGCATTGATTTTTGGACAACAAAAAAATGAAAATTTAGACAACAATATAGTAGAGAATAATTTAACAGATTCAAATAAAGCAGAAGAAAAAAAATATCAAGCAACTCAAGATTATGATGGAATATATACTTTTATTTTAGATAGTGACAATGGAGCAGGATATACTTATAATGCAACTGGTGCTATAGAATTTGAAAACGGAGTATGTAAGATAAAATATAATAGATCAAGTCAATTTAATACTTCGACAACACCTATCGAGTATGAAGGAATTTGTGGATATAACGAAACAGACAATGGAGCTTATTATTTTTTAATACGAGATGAACACAATATTGATAGATATGAATACAAAGTAACAAAGAATGAGCAAAATTTAGTGTGCGAACTTAAAAGCGAATATGATTTAGCTGGTTGTACAAATAGTAAATTAGAGTTAAAATATGTAAATGATGTACAAAACGATTTAAATGTAGCTTTTTCAAAAATAGTAAATGAAGAAAAAAAGAATAAAGAAGAACAAGAAAGAATAGCAAAAGAACAAGAAGAAAAAGATTTTAAATCTAGTTGTCAAACATACACGTTTGAACAAATGGCAAGGAATCCAGATAACTTCAAAGGAACAAACGTTAAAGTTACTGGAGAAGTAATTCAAGCACTTTATGGCTATGGTAGTGTTAGTTTAAGAGTAAATATTACAAAAGAAGGAAATTATACTACATATTATACAGATACAATATATGTTACATATACTCCAGAAGAAGGCGAAGATAAAATTTTAGAAGATGATATAATAACAATATATGGAACTTCTGACGGAGAATATACTTATACAAGTACAATAGGTGCTTCTGTTACATTACCTTATATAAAAGGAAAATATATAGAAATAAATTAAAAGCATCAAAAAAAGCGGCTTACGAGAATAGATTTTAAGCCGTTTTATTTTATTATTAGAGTAATTATATACCTTAAAAATACGATAAAAGAGCAGTTTTTGACTGTTCTTTTTTTATTCTTAACTGGAGGAAAAAATGGTAAGACAATTTAGAATTATAAATGAAAAAGGACAAGAATTTAATTTAATGGATTTATATAATTCTTGTTTTCTGTCCGAACCAGACGGGCTAGGATATTCTTACAATACTACATATGAACAAATAGGAAATTCCTTTTTCGAAACTTTAAGAAATGTTGGTCAAGGACAAATAACAGGAACAGCCAATTTTAGTTGCTACGATAATTATAAAAGTTTTGTAGATTATATAGAAAGCTCTGAAAAATTAAGGTTTGGATATAAAATACCATATAAAAATCTTCCAATCAAAGAATACTTAAAAGATGTAAATATACAAAGTATTGGAAAAGGGCAAATAGATGTAGATGGAATACTAAAATGTCCAATCACATTTGATTGTTTAAGCTTGTGGTATGAAGAGAATAAAACTATATATTCTACATCTGCGCAGGCTAATGAAATTCGATGGGATTTCAAATGGGATAGTAAATTTGTTGATTATAATAATAGAACATTGGAATACATTAATCAAGGACATGTACCAGCTCCCATTTTAATAAAGATTAAAGGCCCAGTTGAAAATCCGACACTTACTCTAAAAGTTGAAGGACAAGTTTATCAAGAAATAGAAGTAAATGTAGATTTAAAAGAATATGAAACATTTGAGTATTGTACACAAGGAAATAATTTCTATATTAGAAAGGAAAACACCGATGGCACTTATACAGATTTATTTGAATTAGACAATATAGATCCTTCCAACAATAATGTTATTAAATTTCCAAAAGGAAAATCTTGTGAATTAATTATGTCTGCAGATAATGAAATACTAAATGCAGAAGTTAGCGTCTACGCATATTATAAGGTGGTTTAGATATGGCAAGAATTGTAACAGTTAAATTTAATAATAAATCATACAATGCCACATATAACGAAACAACTGACGAATATGAAGTAGAACTAACTGCACCAGATGTTGGTGGGATATACAACGCACAAATTTCTTGCGCAGATGAAGATGCGACAAATACAACAGATATAGATATTAGAGTATTAAAACAGGAACAAATTAAAATAACAACAGACGATACATATATGTATATATTTGATTATAAAGACTTTAGTGTTAAAGATATCGTTGAATTATCTAATTATGAAATTAATATAGACGAAGAAACAAATGCAAATACCACAGTAAATGTGTTAAAGAAAACGACAGCAAAATCAAACGATATAGTAATGATAAAAGAAAATGGAGAAATAAAATATTGGGGAATTATTCAAGAGATACAAAATGAAAATGGCTCTAAACTATATCAATATATTATTAAATATATTACTAATATGTTTAATCAGAACGTAATTTTGAGTCAAAATATAGTAAATACAAACGATATTAAAGAAGGCTACTATAGAATACACAGTAAACTAAATTATAATTTTGTATTTGATGTATTAAATGATTCGCAAGAAGTAGGAGCTAATTTACAAGTTTATGAAATTAACAATAGTAATGCACAAAAATTCAAAATAACTAAAAATGAAAATGGAACTTATGCAATCGCCAACATTAAATCTGGTTTGCTTGTAGATGTAGTAGGTGGGATTTTTGAAAACGGTAGAAATGTTTATATGTGGGAGGATAATAACGGGCCTGCACAAGAGTGGAGATTTGTCAAAAAAGCAGAAAACACATATGCAATTTATCTTACAACTAACACAAATTTTGTTATTGATTTACAGGATGGAAAAGCTGAAAATGGTGGAAATGTTGAAATATGGGAATATGTAGAAGGAAGTCAACAGGAACTATGGGTATTAGAAAAATTAGACGAAGAAATTATTCGTTATAATGGAATAGAAGATTATATAGCAGAACAAATCAACAAAAACTTTATTAACAATGAAGACGTGTTAATGAATCGAGATTATTTAGAAATTAGAGTAAAAACACACACTAAATTAGATGTGTCTGTTTCTACAATAGTAGATGTTCAAAATGATATATTCAATTTACATACATTTATGACAAACTGTACTCAAAATTACAACATTACATATAACGTATTTCTTGAAAATAAGAAACTAGTAATTGAAATAGAGAACAAAGAAATTAAAAAAGAATTAATTGATGTTAATGCTCAACCAATTTCAAATTATACAGAAGTTTTTGAAACTGACGTAGTATCTAAAGTTGTTGTTATTACTAAAGATGGTAGCAGATATACATTATATTTAAAAACAGACAGAACTACAACAGAAGATATGTTAGACGAAAATAGAGCAGAAGGTAAAACAGAAGTAGTGTATGCAGAAAACGTAGACGTTGCAAAGCAAAAAGCTTTAGATACATTTAAAGGAAATGCATATAATCATAATGTCACATTTGATTATTACGATAGAGAAATTAAAGTCGGAACACCGATAACGATTAAGACAAAAGAATCTTTAATTTATGATACATATATTTCTGCAGTTACAAAGGTAAAAGGTAGTAAAATGTATAAATATACTTGCGGGAATATAAGAATAGGCTTTATAGATAAACTTAAAAAGGAAAGGAAAAATAGATAATGTTAAAAGGACACGTTTTTTCGGAGCAGATATTTGGCAATCAAATATTTGCTCTTTTTATCAATACTTTCTTACATGAAAGAAATGGAGTTAGCAATAATTATAAAGAAGGAATGGCTATAACATATAGTGGAAGTAACATACATATTGCTTCTGGAGCTGTCTGTATACAAGGAAGGTTTTTGGAAGAAGATTCAGGAAAAGATATTGTAGCAGATACAGATAGTCAATATTGCTCTTTAGTTTTAGAAATAAATCTTGATGCAGTTAATACATCATCTTCATTCTTACAAGCAGACTACAAAATAATTAAAAATGCTAGTAATTATCCAGCTTTGATACAAAATAATATTGTTAAAAATAATGCTGGAACATATCAATACGAATTAGCTAGATTTAGAACTTCTTCAAGCGGTATTACAGATTTTCAAGACAAAAGAACATTCTTAGATTTTGACACTATATGGGATTTCATTGAACAAGAATGGAATGTAAAACTATCAGAATTAGAAGAATTATTAGCTAAAGTAGAAGATGGTAGTGCTTATTTCTTAAATTCTAGATTGAAAATATTTCATAACCAAGCCGACGATTCTCAAGGAAAAGAGGGAGATATCGGCTTGGTTTATTTTGATTAGGAGGCTTAAATGGCTAGAATAAACGGTTATGTAACGCAACATAATGAAGCTTACGAATACTATATAGAATGGGAAGAATTTAATATTAATCAACAGGCTAATACATCTTCTGTAAGAGCTACTTCATATATAAGGTGTAACTCTCATACTTCTTGGGCGAATAATAAAACACAAAGATTATGGATTGCTGGAAGAGAGTTTAGTAATACATTAAATATAAGCTTAAGCCCAGGTACCGTTGTACAACTTGTAAGTGCTACGGTAGACAACATTGGACATAATTGGGATGGAAGTTTAAATATCGAAATTGCAGCATCTGGAGATTTGCCAAGCGGTTCAGGGTATGGACCGCTTTGGGGAGAAGCAAAAGCAAATGTATGGTTAACACAAATAGCAAGACAAGCTAACTTCTTATCTATAGATATTCAAAATGCGAATCTGGAACATTTTGATGTTTATTATAATCTTGATAAAAATGTTAGTGCAATGCAATATAGTCTAAATGGTGGAGGTTGGCAAAATATTAGCCCTTGGTGGGGAGACTGGAGTAAAGAAGCAACCTTTGCAGTAGCAGGATTAACTCCGAATACAAATTATACAATACAATTAAAAGCTACAGTAAATGGAATAGATACGTATTCTAATATATTTAATGCAAGAACATTAGATATTGCAAGATTTACAAGCTTAAGCGATTTCTTTTTTGGAGATGTTGTTAATATAACAAAAACAAATGAATCAAATTGGTGGAATTATTTGACGATAAAGGTTGGAGAAAATGTGATAGTAGAACGCAGAGCTTTAGAATCAAATAATTTGGCATTCACGTTTACTCAAGATGATTTAGACAAATTATATAAAGCTTTAACAACTTTTAATAAAACAACTGTAGAATTTATTTTAATAACAAACAATGAGAATCAAGATTGGACAAGTTCTAAAAAAGTGCAATGTACTTTTAATGGTAATCAAATGACAGCACATTATTATATAGCAGATCAAACAAGAAAAAGAGCAAAAGTAATATATTACATAGCAGATGCAACACCAAAAAAAACAGTTTTTGTAATTAAAAAAGATGGAAAATGGAGGAAGTGTATTTAATGGAAGAAAGAGATATTTTTTTCGAATCAACAAATATAGAGCCTTCAAAAGTTTATACGAACTCTAAATTTAAGTTAAAAATAAAAATTATTGGAACTTCTAGAATATTAACAGAAGATAACAATGTTTTAAATACAGAAAACAATGAAAAATTAGTTTTAGAATAAGGAGAAGAATATGGCAGATAAAAAAATTACCGAATTAACTGAAGCTACTCAACTACAAGACAATGATATTTTTCCAATCGTTCAAAATTCCGAAACTAAAAGAATTACAGTAGCAAATGCAAGAGCAAAATTCAAAGGCGATAAAGGTGAAAATGGACAAGATGGACAACAAGGTCCAGCTGGTCCAGCAGGAACAAGTATAAATTGTGTAAAAGTAACAGATGAACAAACCGCAATATCTCAAAGTGCAGCAAATCCTAATAATATTTATTATTGGTAGGTGTTAAAAATGGGGACAGCAATAAATGGAACAAAAGTAAGTAATTTTTATATAAACGGAAGTAAAGTTAATGGATTTGCAAAAAATGGAGAAATTGTATTTAAAAGAGAAGGAGATACAGTAGCGCCTGCCTATAATTCGCTTGGAATTGTCAGAAATAATAATGCTGGAGAAACTAGAGATACACATTATGCAAAAATTGGAGATAGTGTTCGAGTTCTTATATATTTTTCAGAACAACTGGCAGTGGAGCCTAAAGTAAAAATTGCAAACAAAGAATATACTGCTACATATAGACCTTTAAGTTCTAGTAATGGCTTATTCGCATATTATGCAGATTGTGATTTAACAGAAGATTTGCATTTAGCTGTAGGCGAAATTCAAATTGAAGTTTATGGATATGCTGACTCATCAGGAAATGTTGGTGTTAAACTAACAAATGCAGATATAAATAATTCAGCTCACGAATATGTAATATTTGACGATATACCTCCAGAAATAACAATAAAAGACGGAGAGAACGAAACTGTCGGAGATGCTACAAACGGCTACAGTAAGATAAGTTTTAAGATTTATGACAATGTTGCTTTGGCTGGATATACAGTAAATGGAGTAAATGGCGGAACTGTTTCACAAAGTCAATGGGGAGATATTAATAATATTACAAAAGAATTTAAAGGCTGTAAAGAAGGTAACAATATTTTAATTTTAAAAGATATGAGTGGAAATGAAGCAAGTATTGAATTTAAATTAATTTAAAGGAGATTAACAATGTTAATTATAGATGAAACTATTTATTTAGAGCGAAGAACAACAGGAATAATAGAGTTAATAATAGATGATTATATACTACAGATTGGAGATACAATAATATTTGCAGTAAAGAAAAATGCTTGTGAAAAAAATGAATTAATAAGAAAAGAAGTACACATAGATAAGCAAGCAAACAATGTAGAAATTAAAATAAATCCAGAAGACACGGAACAACTAGACTACGGCTGTTATTTTTATGGAATAACAATAAAATTAAAAAACGGAGATATATTTCCGATTATAAAAACAAATAAATTTAGTGTGGAAAGGGTGATACCAAATGTGTAACGAAAGATGCTCTTTACATACAACAATTAAATCCAAAGTGAACATAACAGGTAAATTAGGTTATGGAATAGAAAATATTGGTAGTACTACTAATTATAACAATTTAGAGAATAAGCCTAAAATAAATAATATTGAATTAAAAGATAATAAAACTAGTGAACAATTAGGTTTACAAGGGAAAATGGAAAAAATTAAAAATTCTGAAATAGAAGAAATGATTAAAAATTTTATATAGGAGGAAAAATATATGGCGTTTTTAGATAAAGAAGGATTATTGTATTTATGGCAAAAAATTACTAGCCTTTTTGTAAAAAAAGATGGAAATAAAGTATTAAGTGATAAAAACTTTACTAGTGCATATGAAGAAAAATTAAAAAGTTTAAATAATTACACATTGCCAGCAGCGACTTCATCAACTATTGGAGGTGTTAAACCAGGAACTGGTCTAGAAGTAGAGCCAGACGGAACACTAAATGCTACAGGTGGTGGAGAAGCAGATAGTGTAGACTGGGAAAATGTTAAGAATAAACCAACAAATGTATCTCAATTTACAAACGATTCAGGATATCAAACTTCTGGAGATGTACAGCAAGCAATAAATAAAGCTAAAGAAGGATTAGCAACAGAAGAATATGTTAACAATAAAGTGTCATCTGTTTATAGATACAAAGGAACAGTAGCTAATAAAGAAGCATTGCCTGCTTCTGCCGAAACAGGCGACACATATAACTTGCAAGATACAGGTATGAATGTTGCTTGGAATGGAACAGCGTGGGATGACTTAGGAGCAGACATTGATTTGAGTGGATATTATTCAAAAGAAGAACTTAAACCGATTGAAAATTCAGAGATAGATGAAATCGTTGCTAGCTAGGAGTTGATAAAATGGCAGAAGATAAATTTTTAGATAAAAGTGGATTAGCGCGTTATGATGAAAAACTAAAACAACGAGCAGTTTTAGCAACCGAAATTCGAGAAATAAAAATAGTTACAGAATATCCAGAAATTGAAGAGCCTAATGTGTTATATATGAAGGTGGTTGAATGAGAATTTCAGATATGAAAGTGAATGGAAAAACCGTTCAAGAAGCTAAATTAAATAATAAAATTGTATATAGAAAAGAAACAAGTGTTAAGAATATAATATATAATGCAGATTTTCGTTTTGGAACTGATGGATTTAAAAAATTTGTAAATATGGTTGTACAGCAAGAAATAGAAGATGGATTTGTTGCTTGGGTTAAATTAGATAATACAAATGCTAGAACTTCTATGATTGTTCAATTAACAGAAGATTTAATTGCAGGGCATAGATATTATGGACGTGTAACATTTAGAGGAAGCGAAGATACAATGTATCAATGGCAACAGCAACTTAACTCTCCTAATCTTACACAATCTTATGGAGAAAATAGTCCAAACGAAGTAACTATATCTACAATATTTGCAGAAATAACAACACAATACAGATTATTTTATAATATGACTGCTACATTTGCAAATGCAGAAAGTAAAGCATATGTTAAAGATGCAATGTTAATAGATGTAACAGATATGCTAAATAGCGGATTAACGGAAGAACAAGTTAAATCTCAATTGGATGCAATGCCATTTTTTGCAGATACTACACCTCCAGAATATGTACAAATTCAAGTATATAATAAAAATAATACATCAAGTACAACAATTACAAATGGAGAAACAGTTAGGATATTGGCAACATTTAATACAGAATTAGGAACTTTACCAACCTTATCTATTGGAAAACAAAAAATACTAATGAAAGCAACTTCAGATGGAAAAGGCGGAATTATATATCAAGCAGATATAACAATAGCTAGTGATAATATTATGGAAGAAGGGGTATTGAAGTTCACAATTAGTGGTTACACAGACAAAAATGGAAATGAGGGAGAGAAAGTAACAGAAGCTAATGCGAGAAATTCATTAACATATTATGCGTAAGATATTAAGAATTATAAAAAGAACATTAATAAGCTTAATGCTGTTAATGTTCTTTAATTTATTTATTTAGGAGAAAAGATATGAGTAATAAAAATATAAAAATAATTATAACTTTAGCAATTATAGTTTTTGTTTTATTGCTTGGAAATTTGTTTGTCAGTGTAAGACAAGAAATTGATTACAATAGAAGAAAAGAAAGTGGAAACGATAGGTGGTTACAAGTTGAAAACCGAATTTTACAAATAGAAGAAGAAATTGATGAGGTGCAAAAAGATGGAAGAAATTCTTAATATCGTTGGAAATTATACCGTTTCAGCAATTATCGTAGGTTTGTTTATATGGGATTGGATTTCTAATAAAAAGAAAATTGCAGATACAATAGAACAAAATGCACAATGTTTAGAAGAAATAAAGAAAACAAATGAAAATACGTCTGTTTCTTTAGACTTATTAAAGCAACAAATGGAAAAAACCGATAACAAAATAGATAAATTGTTAGAAGAAAGGAAGTGAGAAACTATGGAAATAACAGTAGCATTAATAATAACAGCATTAACATTAGTAGCAGGTCAAATAACTAAATTAACAAGTATAGATAATAAGTGGATACCTTTGCAAAACATAATAATTGCAATAGTAGCAAGTATTGTATGTATTTGTTTCCACGTACAAGACATGAGCGTGTTAGAAACAATAGTTACTTGTATTTTTGGAACTATGTCTGCTGGAGGTATAGCAGATTTAAAGAAAATTGGACAAAAGGAGGAATAGCATATGAATTTGGCAGATTTTGGAAGTTGGGGACTAGCACAAGGAAGCGTAGCTAATCCAGAACCAAACAATAAGTATAAAGGGCAATGTGTTTCTTTAATACAGCAATACTTATATAAAGTATTTGGAAAATCTTTTAAAGCTTATGGAAACGCAAAAGATTGGGCTACAGATTATCCAAAAGATTATTTTACTAAATTAGCTAATAATACAAAACCTCAGCCAGGAGATGTATTAGTATATGGCTCAAATTATGGTGGAGGATATGGACATATAGGCTTAATAGATGTAAATGGAAAATGGTATGACCAAAATGGTGTAAAAAAATTAGCTGTTGGTTACAGAGATACACCTTTTTCTGGATATGTTTGTGTTTTAAGACCAAAAAATCATGAAGCTTTAGGCTTAAATACAGGAGACTACAAAGTTGGAACTACATATACATTAACTACTAATGTAAAAGTAAGAGACGGAGCTGGAACAGATGCAAGACGTAAATTAAGAAGCGAATTAACAGCAGATGGACAAAAGAATGCATTAAATCAAGAAAATGCAACTTTAAAAGAAGGAACTAGAGTAACAGTTCAAGAAGTTAAGAATTTAAATGGTGATATATGGGTTAGAATACCATCTGGTTGGATTGCTGCTAAATATCAAGGAAGTAGTTATCTTAAATAATATAAACGTAGAAGAGGTGTAGTATAATGTTTATACTACACCTCTTTTTTTGTGTTGATATTTAAAATTTTTTGTAACATTATATAACATTAAAACACTTTACATTTTTTTAAAAGTATGTTAATATGATGATAACAAAATATTACAAAAATATTACAAAAAATTACAAAAACATTAAATATTATTTACATTAATGAATAATATTGACACCAAAGAGAGATTATAATATAAATTAGTTACAAATGATATAAAAAACATATAAACAAATAGAGAGGATTGCTCCTCTCCAATACGGTTATTCATCTAAATTGGAGTTCGTTGCTTGAACTTCAATTTTTTTATTGCCATCAGTTACTGTTGCTTTAGAATTGAAGCCTTTGGATATTGCAAAGCAAAAACCTATAACTATAATTGCAACTACAACAATTCCAGCAATAATTAAAGCTATACCCAAGATGTCGTTTAAATTGCCCATAGCGTCACCCTCCTTTATAAAATATTCTACTAACAGTTGAAAACTGTAGTTTTTCTAGCAGTTAAACTGTTCAACTGCTAGTTCATATCTTATAATGTCAGATGAATAACTAGGCACATTTTATCAAAAAATATATTAATATGCAATATAAAATAGAAAAATCTGGAAGGAAATAAAATTTTAACTCATTCGACAAATTTCACGATACAAAGTAAACATAAAATGTTATACTATCATTAAAGGAGATGATAGTATGAAAGAAATGTATATTAAATCTCTACGAATGATAAAAGAATTAAATATAAAAAACAAAAAGGAATACATTAAATTAGTACGAGACTATAGAATTTTAAATTTAGAAAGTTTAAGGTTCATAAGTCAAACCAAAAGTTTTAGAAAAATTAGAAAGTTGGCAAATAATATATAATAAAGAAGAGGCAGTAGATTAATTTCTATTGCCTTCTTTTTTTGTTTCTTCGATATAATTATTTACAAATTCTTTAAGAACACGTGAAGGCAAAGTATTATTTAATTCACAACATTTTCTAAATTCTTCTCTAATTTCTGGTTTTACATCAATACCTAATTTTACTAAATTTTCTTTCATATATTTTTTTTGGTTTGCATATTTATCTTTCATATTTAACCTCCTTGAATTTTAAAATAAAATATATTATAATTAATATGCAGAGAGGATTGCTCCTCTCTTGCCTAGATTAAAGATTGTTTAGCATATCAAACATCGCTTTAACTTCTTTTTTTCTAGTGTTTTGTGCTTTTCTATGTGCTAGATAGGAAAGCACTTTTTTTATTAACTTTTTCATATTATCACCACCTCTCTTCTTAGTATGTATATATTGACAATATACGTACGTATATTGTCAATAGTTTTTTGAAAAAAGTTTAAAAAATTTATTAGAAATTTAATAATAGATAATTGCATTAAAATTGCATTAAAATTTTAAAAAAGTGTTGAAAAATCAATACAAACTGTGATTTTTTTCTGCTCATCTGCACCAAAAAAGAGTAGTTTAAAAACTACTCTTTTTTTAGATGAAATAAAAGGGGAGAGTATAAATGGAAGAAAAAAATAAAACAGGAAAAAGGATATCTAATGTATTAAGGTATATTTGTGGAGTGTTTTTTATATTAACAGGATTTAGTGGAATGTTAATTAATAATATTTTGGCAGGATTTTTTATGATGTTATTTGGAATATCTTTATTACCAGTACTATATAAAAAAACAAAATTAAACCAAATTAAGCATATACAAATTATTTTACCAATCATATTAATAATTATATATGGAATGAGTATGCCGGATGTACCAAATGTGACGTATACTAATATAATTGCCGATGTAGATACCAATACAAGTATAAGTACAAATATAGTGCAAGAGACTAAAAATATCGATATAACAAATTTAAAATTTAATGAAGCTGAAATAGAATTAGATATAAATGAATCAAAGAATATTACTTTAGAAATAGAACCAGAAAATGCTAATATTGACAGTTTAGAGTATTGTTCATCAAATGATAAAGTAGCAACTATAGAAAGAACAGATACAGACATAATTAAAAATAAAATTACATTGAAGATAAATCCGATTGCAGAAGGAAATTGTGAAATTTTTGTTAAAACAAATAATGGACTAGAAAGTAATAGAGTAACAGTAAAAATAATTGATAATAACAGAATAGAGCAAGAAAGAATAAAAGCAGAAGAACAAGCAAAGAAGGAAGCAGAAGAGCAGAAACAAAAACAAGTAGCTGCAGAAAGTGCAAGCACAAAGAAAGAAGATACATCAACTTCTAAAACTACTACAACGACAAAGAAGAAAAATTCAAAAAGTACGTCGAATAATTCAAATGGAAAAACAGTATACAGAACTCCAACTGGGAAAAGATATCATTATGATCCAGATTGTGGAGGGAAAAATTCGTATTCAACAACTTTAGACGCGGCTTTATCAGCTGGATTAACACCTTGTAAAAAATGCGCTCAATAAAAAAGTATATTCAGAAAAAATATTAAACCTCCTATTATAAAATAGGAGATTTAATTATATTTCTAATTCTTTTAGTATCTGCTTATTCTGTTTTGTAGCAGGCCAAGAAATTGTAAAAAATAATATTATAAAGATAATAGCTAAAACTCCACCAATAATTGAGCTATAACGCATTATAGCTAAAGACTCGAAAAGAGCTATTAAAATAGCGTAAATTTTTCTATAATTTTTTACAAGAATTTGTTTTTGTTCATCTGAAGCTTTTTCTTTAACATTTTTTGCTAATAAAATATCTGGTTTAGCTATACTTATTATTAAAATTATTATTAAAAATAAATCTAACATAATATTTCCTCCTTTTTTAATTTTATTTAATATATCATAAGAAAATAACATGAACAATACTAATTTGTCAAAAAGAGGATTACGTACTATTTTTGCTTTTTATAAGTAAATGTGCTATAATAAAGTTTGAGAAACTCGTAGATTTATCACATCGCACATTAAGTGCAAAGCATAATAGGAGGAAGAAAGAAATATGAGAGAAATTGTAGCAGAAAGGGATGTAGTAGAAACAATTAGGAAAGTAATTGTTAATTGCATTCGGGACAACAAGTGCGAAGGTACACAAATTTGGTTATCTGACGAAGTAGTACAGAAAATTAAAGAGCTTCAGATATATGGAACCAGTAATTTTCCGTACGAAGGATATACTATGGCTGCTTTTAAGTTAAAAAGCGGAGAGCCATGTATTAGTTTATATAAAAGATTAAGGTAATTCTATCTTTAAATGTTCGTTTTTCAAATCTTTTAATTTATTATTTATACGACTAGCAATTTCATCATTATAATTACTATGGTTTTCTGTCAAATTAATATAATAATTTAATTTCTTTAAATAATTTTCTGAATTATTATTTTTTAAATATAAATCATAATATATATAAATTAATTCTTCTAAAGAATCTATAAGCTCGCAAGAAGATTCTTCAAACAAAGAAGTAGCTTTAGCTAAATCTTTATGAATTCCAATTTCTAAACATCCATCTTTATAAAAATATTTTGCTAAATTATATTTAGACCAATTACACAAAGTGAATTTTGGTGATTCGCTAGCTAAAGTGTAGTAATCAAAAGCTTTTTGTAAATTTATATTTCCTATTTTTCCTAGCCTATAAAATTCTCCAACTCTATTCTGAGCCCAACTATCACCTAAATTAGCAGATTTCATATAATAATCAAAAGCGAGTTTTAAGTCATTTCGAGCCTCGTAAATCTTACCAAGATTATTAAATGCATATACATGTCCCATATCTGCTGCAATTTTAAACATTTCAATTGCTTTTTCTTCATTTTTAGAAATATGGGGAATAGTACCACAAAGTAGCATATTACCAATACTTGTGTAAGCGTTGGCACAATTTAGTTTCCTAGCTTTGTTAAAATATTTTAAAGCTAAATATATATCATGTTTAGATTTAGTACCAATATGCCCTTCATGATATAAATAACCAATAGCCCAATTAGCTATGGGATGATTAGCCTTTGCAGTGACTTGATAGTAATCATAAGCTTTTTCATATCTAGCAATTCCTGTTATAATTCCATAACATTCCATAGAAGCCATCTCAAAACACGCAAAAGGATTGCCATGCCTTGCTAATTCATAAATGCCTCTAATAGACCAAATGCCAGAAGTTAATTGGATATTAATAAAATCTTCAATATCATTTACAGAAATATTTGTATCATATATTTTCTTTTCAATTATATTATTTAAATTTTCGTCAATATAAATAGGTTGTTTTTTATCTAAAACAGTATAAAATAAAACTTCTGCTATAAAATTATATAAATCGTTATTAGCCAAATTTGAATGTAATCGATTAGAAAGATTAGTTGTAATATCCGAGTCATTTTTACTAATAGAATATAGTCGTGTACAAATATGACGCATTTTTTCATTTGTATTAAAAATATTAATTGTAATTTTTGCTGGAACATTAATATCTATTAATTTTAATATTTCCGAAAAAATATGGAGTAAGGCGTTAGGATTTTGTATATATTTACTTTTTAAATTTTTAATATAATTTTTATAAGTAGAATTAATAGCCCTAAAACCTGTACAATAATTATTAACAGTACTATCTGCAATTGAATCTGTATTAAAAATTATAGAGAATAAATCTGCTTGCCAAAAGCTTGCCGAATTATTGCTTTCTTCTTTTAAAATTCTAAAAAAATTACCAAAAGATAAATAATTATCATTTATATTTAAACGAATAAAATTCTTTTTCATATATAACCTCCAATAAATATATAAACATTATATTTACATAATATATAAAAGTCAATATAGAAGCGTGAAATAAACGTGAAATAAAACAAAATACGTGAAAAAGTATGAGTTGATATTAGCATACAATAAAATATAGAATAGTAAAAAATAATAAGGAGTTGATTAATATAAATATTTTAGGATTAAATATTAATTACATAGAGCAAGGCGAAGGAGATAATGTCTTAATTTTACCAGGTTGGGGAACAAATTATAATGTATATAAAAATTTAATAGACAATATCTCTAAATATGCAAAAGTATACTATTTTGATATGCCGGGTTTCGGAAAGTCCGAAGAACCTAAAGAAGCGTGGAATACTGATAATTTTATAGAATTAGTAAAAGAATTTATTAAAATAAATAAAATAGATAATATAACATTAATAGGACATTCAAATGGTGGAAGAATTGCAATAAAAATGTTAAGTGAAGGAAATTTAGAATTTAAAGTAAGAAGACTAATTTTAATCGGAAGTGCAGGAATAGTTCATAAAAAAACAGCAAAACAAAAAGCAAAATTATCTATAGTAAAATTGGGTAAAAAACTATTAAATACGGGAATTGCAAAAAAGATTGCGCCAAATGCGCTAGAAAATTTAAAGAAAAAAATGGGATCAGTAGATTATCGTAATGCAACACCTGTTATGCGAAATACATTAGTAAAATTAGTAAATGAAGATTTAAAAGGAAGACTACCAAAAGTAAATGTTCCAACATTACTATTATGGGGAGAAAATGACACAGAAACACCATTTGATGATGCTAAAATCATGGAAAAAGAAATACCAAATGCAGGGTTAGTACCTTTTAAGGGGTGTTCTCATTATGTGTTTTTAGAAAGACCAGTACAAATAAATAATATAATTAAAAATTTTATGGGAAAATAAATTTGGAGGATATTTATGAAGATAATAATTATAATAGAACTTATTATAAATTATATATTATTGCTAATATTTAACACACATATGTTACAACTAAATTCATATTTCTTCTTAAAACATTTTAAATGGATGAGAAAAAATATAAAGAAATTATTATTACAACTAATTTTAGTAATACCAACAATATTAATATATTTTAATAATACCATATTAAATATAGCTATAATAATTATTTTAGGAATTTCAATAATATATAATATTCCAAAAAGAAATTCAAAAATATCATTAAAATATACTGGTAGAGTAAAAAGATTAATATTTACAGATATGCTAATATCACTATTAATTTTATTCGTTGGAGGAATACGAAATTATATAATAACTAAATTAATAATTATAAATGTATTTGCAAATATGCTAATAATATTATCAAATTTAGTAAATCACCCTATAGAAATGTTAGGAAGAAAGAGATACATAAACGATGCAAAAAGAATATTAAACGAAATGCCAAATTTACTAGTTATAGGAATAACAGGAAGTTATGGAAAAACTAGTATGAAAAATTTTTTGTATAGTTTATTATCAGAAAAATATGATGTTTTAAAAACTCCAAAAAACTATAATACAACAATGGGAGTTGTAAAAACTATAAGAGAGAAATTAAAGCCAACTCATCAAATATTTTTGTGTGAGATGGGAGCAACAAATGTTGGTGATATTAAAGAAATATGTGATATTGTAAATCCAAAACTAGGAGTAATTACCTCTATAGGTCCACAACATTTAGAAAGTTTTAAAAGCATAGAAAATATAATAAAAACTAAATTTGAATTGGCAGACAGTGTAAAACAAAATAATGGAACTATATTTTTAAATTATGATAATGAATATATAAAGAATAAAGAATTAGATATGAACAAGATAACATATGGAGTAAATGATAAATCACTAGATTATAATTCATATGATTTAGAATCTTCTTATAAAGGGCTAAAATTTAAAATTTTAAATAAAGAAGCTAACGAAGAAAAAGAATTAAAAACTAAACTAATAGGAAGACACAACATTGTAAACATTACGGGTGCAATAGCTGTAGCAGATTATTTAAAAGTTCCAATGAAAAAAATTGCAGTAAAAGTAAGAGAAATACAAAATGTAAAACATAGGTTAGAACTATTGCCAAAAGGTAATATTACGATAATAGATGATTCGTATAATGCAAATCCAATAAGTTCAAAATCAGCAGTTGATACATTAGGAGAATTTAAAGGAATAAAGATAATAGTTACCCCAGGTCTTATAGAACTTGGTAAAGAACAAGAAAAATATAATTATGAATTTGGAAAATACATGGCGGATATTTGTGATTATATTTTCTTAGTTGGAACAGATAATTACGAAGCCATGCTTAAAGGAATAAAAGAAAAAAATTATGATGAACAAAAAGTATTTAAGGTGAATTTGCCACAAGAAGCTGTTAGTCAAATTATAAGTTGGAATTTAAAAAAAGAAGTAACAGTTTTATTGGAAAATGATTTACCAGATAATTATAATTTATAAATATCTTAAGCTAAACGAAATATTCATAAAGAGATTAAAGGAAGGTAGGTAATTTTTATGAAAATTAAATTAGGTGTTTTCTTTGGGGGAACGAGTGTCGAACATGAAGTATCTATAATAACTGCACTTCAAGCAATAGAAAATATTAATAAGGAAAAATATGATATTGTACCAATATATATTGCAAAAGATAATAAAATGTATTGTGGAGATTTTGTTGATGATATAAAACAATACACAAATATAGATAATTTAAAAAGAATAAGTACACAAGTAACACTTTCTTTAAAAGATAATAAAACAGTTTTATTAAGAACAAATAAGAAATTTTACGAAAATGAAGTTTATGACTATATAGATGTTGCATTTCCTATTGTTCATGGTACAAATGTAGAAGATGGTACACTTCAAGGATATTTAAAAATGTTTAATTTACCATATGTTGGATGTGATGTTACATCATCAGCAGTTGGAATGGATAAATATGTATCTAAAACAATTTTAAAAGAAAACAATATTCCTGTTTTAGACTGTAAATGTTATTATAAAAATGAAGAAGTAGAAGATATAATAAAAAGTGTTGAGGAAAATATAGAATATCCAGTAATCGTTAAACCAATCAATTTAGGCTCAAGTATTGGAATAGTTGTTGCTAAAAATAGAGAAGAATTAGAAGAGGCAATAGAAGATGCTTTTACATATGCAAGAAAGATTTTAATAGAAAAAGCTATAAAGAATTTAAAAGAAGTAAATTGCTCAGTTCTAGGTGATTACGAAGAATGTAATGCCTCAGAGTGTGAAGAACTAGACAAAACAGCAGATATTTTATCATATGAAGATAAATATATTTCTGGAGGTAAAAAGACAGGCGGAGCTAAGCAATCTATGAATGCAGGAGTTTTAAAATTACCAGCAAATATAAGTGAAGAATTAAAAGAAAATATTCAAACATTAGCAAAAGAAACATTTAAAATATTAGGTTGCACAGGTGTAATACGTATAGACTTTTTAATCGATGAAGATACAGATAAGGTATATGTAAACGAGGTAAATACTATTCCTGGTTGTTTATCTTTCCATCTATGGAGAGCAGCAGGAATGGAATATCCAGAGTTATTAGATAAAGAAATCGAATTAGCATTAAAAAGAAATCGTGAAGAAAATAATATGGTATTTTCTTTTGACACAAATGTATTAGAAGGATATGCAAATGGCGGACTTAAAGGCGGAAAAGGAAAATTGGCCTAAAAGAACTTTGAACTTTAGGGACGGAGTTTAAAGTTCAAATATTATGTAACTCTCATTATTACTGTAAAAGGTAATAAAGGGAGTTTTTTGTTTTGAATTAAATAGTTGATAAATTGCCTTATAGGTTGTATTATTATATGAATATATATTTTAGTAAAGAGGTAGAAAATGATTTTAAATGTAAGTGGAAGAACCGATATAGTAGCTTTTTACACAGACTGGTTTATGAACAGATATAGGGAAGGATTTTTCGATGTAAGAAATCCATTTTATAAACAGCAAGTTAGTAGAATATATGTGGAAGATGTTGATGCCATCTTATTTTGTACAAAAAATCCAATACCAATAATTCCATATTTAAAAGAAATAGAAAAGCCAATATTATTTCATGTTACTTTAACTCCATATAAAAGTGATATTGAACCAGGTGTTCCAGCTAAAAGAAAAATAGTAGAAGCAATCAAGGAAATTTCGAAGATAGTTGGAATATATAACATATATATAAGATATGATCCAATATTTATAAGTGATAAATACACTATAGAATATCATATAAAAGCATTTAATCATTTATGTGAATTATTAAATGGATACATAAAGCATTTTATTGTATCATTTATAGATGATTATAAAAATGTTAGAAATAATTATAAATTTTTAAGATTAAAAGAATTTAAAGAAAGTGATTATGAAGCAATAGGAAAGAGTTTTAGTAAAAGTGCTAAAAATAATGGAATGACAGTACAAACCTGTTTTGAAGAAAGAAATTTAGTGGAATATGGCTTTATACAAGCAGATTGTCTAGGAAAAGAATTAGCAGAAAGACTAACTGGAAAAACTAAATTCAAAAAATGGAAAGCACGTAGCGGTGGAAAGTGTAATTGCGTAGAAATGGCTGATATAGGTGCATATAATACGTGTAAGCATTTTTGCAAATATTGCTATGCAAATTATGATGAAAAAATTGTAGCACAAAATAATAAATTACATGATGTAAATTCATCTTTATTAATAGGCAAACTAGCAGAGGACGATATAATTAAAAGAAGAAAAAATTAAAAAATATGTAACAAAAATAAAGTTTTTAACACTAATAAAATGAAAGGGGGAAATTATGCAGGATATAGAAGAGATTTATAATAATTATGCTCAAATAGTATATAAATACATATTCTGCTTAACCAAAAATAAAGAATTAAGTGAAGATATAGTACAAGAAACTTTTTTAGTAGCTGTTAAAAACATAGATAAATTTAGAGGGGAAAGTAAAATTTCTACATGGCTGTGTCAAATCGCAAAATTTATTTTATATAAAGATATAAGAAAAAAAGAAAAGCAAAAAAACATATCTTTAGAAGATGTAGAAAATGAATTAATAACAGAAAATTCACTAGAAGAAAATATATTTTTACAAGAGGATAAGCTAGATTTATTAAAAAAGATTCAAAAGTTAAATGAAGAGACTAGAAATGTAATGTATTTAAAATTATTAGGTGGGCTAAAAAATGAAGAAATAGCAGAAGTAATGAATAAAACACCAAATTGGGTAAGAGTTACATATTTTAGAGGAAAGCAAAAAATAAAGGAGGATAAATCCTAAAAATAATATGTGTACTTTTAGTAAATTATAGTAAGAGAGGATTGGAGATAAAGATGAAAAAAGAATGTGATATCGTTCAGGATTTATTATTTAGTTATAAAGATGGATGTTTAAAACAAGGTTCAAAAGAATTTGTAGAAAAACATTTAAAAAAATGCGAAAATTGTGCAAAAATATATTTAGAAATGAATAACGAAGAAGAGAATCCTACTACTACTCAAAATGAAATAGATTATTTAAAAAAGATAAAAAAGAAGATGAAAAAGAAAACTAAGATTATTATAGCAATTTCAATTATATTAATTATTTTAATTATCTTGAATATTGCTGTATTCATTAATTATGATAAATATATAAGTGAAATGACAATATTCTTAGAAGATTCTATAACAGATGAAGAGCGAGTAGAGATAGAAAATATAATAAAAGAAACTGACAAAAATGCAGAAATTATATATAAATCAAAAGAAGATGCGCTAAATGATATGAAGCAACACTTTGCAGACAGACAAAATTTATTAGAAGGATATGAAGAAAATAATATATTTCCAGCTTATTACGAAGTAAATTCAAATAAAAAAGCGATTGAAGAGATAGAAGCAAAACTTAGTAACAATAAAAAAATAAAGCATATAAGTAGTCGTAAAGGCGGAAATCCATATGAATTGTTTTTTCTACAATGGATATATGCGCCATTAACAGGAAAGAACAAATAAAATAAAGCTCCTCTACACAGAAAGAAATTTATTTCTTGTGTAGAGGAGCTTTTTGTGAGAGCCACTTAAGCAACGTAGAAGTTGTTAAATGGATCCCGTATTGTTTCTTGCAGACCGATTAGGTCCAAGGTTTCCCCATTTTTGGAGAAGTATGAGTCTAGTTTGACCTTTTCTGGGTCAAAGGTCACTTTTATAGCAGTTTGCCTTCTAGAATCTGCTTCCTTTTCTTCTGGTGTAAGTTCTTTGCTGGTGTCTGCTCCATATCTTTCATCTTTGTGTGAAAGATGTGTTGCAACATATTCTGCGTGGAAGTGGCTAGCAAATGTCCTTAATTGGACTTCGATTGTTAAGCCACTCTTTGTTACAAACACCATGTGAAGAGCTTGATAGCCCTTCTTTTTAGGAGCAACAAAATAGTCTTTGACATATTTTGCATACTCTGGGTAAATGAGCCCCTTTTGAGGGACAAACACATTTGGAAATAGTTCCTTATTAAAGCCAAGACCATTCGCTGGAGATGGCTTTATTAATTGGTAACCTTTCCTAATAACGAAGAAGGCGATTACCTTGTTAGCTACTTCGTAGAGTTGAGCAATCGATTTTTCATCATCATATCGGCTTGTTCCTATTACTATCCTAAAGCCCAACTCGTCGTTGATAGAGTATGGATCAAGACCATCATAGATGAATGTTCGCACTTTCTCTAAAAAAGCGACATAGTTTTTTAGTCGACCAGAAATGGAACAAGGAATCTTTAGACTTGCTAAAAATTTCTTTAATTCAATAATCTCCTTTTCAAGTTCAGCCAATGAACCGTAATTATAATAGCGGTTCAAGTAGTTTTCAAGTTTCGTGTGATACATGTCCAAATAATTTGGGACAAATTCATTTCCACGAAGCTTATCTGCCTCAAGCATAACTTCATCTAGATATAGGCGTTGAACCTGTACTAGACTACCGACTCCCCGATAGAGAATTGGAGCAATATCTGGAAACCAGATATTATTTCGCTCGTTTTTTTGACCGTTGGACATAAATTGTCCTCCTTTCTTCTGCTGTTTAGTGTCTATATATTATATCATATTTACATAAAAAAGTAAAAAAATTTTTCAATTAACCTAATATATACAATTTTCTTATAGTATAATTAAAAAAATTTATAGACTATTATGTAAATTTATGCTAAAATAAAAAAGATAACTCGTAGACCATAGCAAAAATAAAGGAGAAAGAACAATGAAAGTGTGCGAAGGTAAAACTAAAAAATGGGAGGAACTCGAAAACGACATTTCAAAGGAATTTGCTACAATGTGGGCAGATGAAATGGAACGGTTGTTGAAAGAATTTCCATCATTGCATGACGTTGCATTTCCTGCGTTCGAAAAATGTTTAAATAAACTGTCTATTAATGGCAGTGAGGAATATGCAGCGGCAGCTCTTTTAGGGCAATATTGGTACAAGGGTAATGAATTGTATCAATTATGGATCGATGGAGGGATAATTCCTGACTAAGTTACTAAAAATGGGGATATTTTCTTTTCGGGGAAAATATTCCCTTTTTTTTTATATACAATTAAACGTTGATATATAAACGATTAAAGTGATATACCCCTATATTGACTAAATACCTATGCAGGGTATATTATATATCAAGAGGTGATCAAATGAATAAAGAATGTTGTAACAACAAAAAAACAGTAAGAAGTGAAGATGAAAAGAAAATAATAAATAATAGATTAAATAGGATAGAGGGGCAAGTTAAAGGCATAAAGAATATGGTAGCAGAAGACAGATATTGTAATGATATATTAATTCAGTTATCTGCAATAGAAAGCTCAATAAAAAGTTTATCTATGCATATATTAGAAAATCACTTATACTCATGCATTACAGATAGCATAGAGAAAAATGATACAGAAGTAATAGATGAACTTATGAGTTTATTCAAAAGATTTAATAAATAGTACAATAATAAAAAATGTATATTTATAAATTATAAAAAGATATAAGGAGGAATAAAAATGAATGAGATTATTTTAAATGTAGAAGGTATGATGTGTGGAGGATGCGAAAAAAGAATAGAAAATGCATTAGGAGAAGTTAAAGCTATAAAGAATATAAAAGCAAATCATGAAGACGGAACAGTAAAAATAGAAAGTAAAAAAGAAATAGATATGGATGTAGTTAAAGAAAAAATAGAAAATTTAGGATTTAAAGTAAAATAGGAAATAAGGAAAAGGGAAATAGGGACGGTGTTAAAATCCCGAACTAAATATCTTTATAAATTTTTTATCGGGATTTTAGCAACGTCCCCAAATCCCGACAAAATTCCAAAGGAGTGAAGTATGAAAAAAGTTGTTTTAAATATAGAAGGAATGACTTGTAGTGCTTGTTCAAATGGTTTGGAAAAATATTTAAACAAGCAAGAAGGAGTAATTAGTGCTTCTGTAAATTTGGTTATGGCGACAGCTTTAATAGAGTATGAAGATAATTTAAGTATTAAAGATTTAAATAGATTTGTTAAAGAAGCCGGTTTTAAAAGTTTAGGAGAGAAAAAAGAAGAAAAGAAAAGTAATGAACTTACAAAGCTAATAATATTTTCTATATTAGGAATTATTTTAATGTATATATCAATGGGGCAGATGATTAACTTACCAACTCCTAAAATATTAAATATGATGGAAAGCCCACGAGTTTATGCGATAACATTAATGATTTTATCACTACTATTTATATTTTATGGATTTGATATTATAAAAAACGGAATAAAAAATATTGTTCATAAAATGCCTAATATGGATTCTTTAGTTGGAGTTGGAGTAATTGTAAATTTTGTGTATAGCTTGTGGAATACAATTCAAGTATTTATGGGAAATACATCACTGGTACACCATTTATATTTTGAATCATCAGCAATAATCATTCTTTTTGTAAAAATTGGTAGATACATAGATAAGAAAAATAAAGATAAAGCAGTTGATACAATTAAAAACCTTGTAACAATAACTCCTAAAAATGGAACAATTTTAAAAGACGGAAAAGAATTACAAGTTACTATAAATGAAATACAAAAAGGTGATACGATTATAAGTAAGCCTGGTGAAAAGATAGCAGTTGATGGAACTATTATAAATGGCAAAACACATACGGACGAATCATTTATAACAGGAGAAAGTAAACCTGTTAGTAAAAAAGTAGGAGATACTGTAATTGCAGGAAGTATAAATTATGATGGATATATAGAATATAGAGCAGAAAAAATAGGAAGAGATTCTAGCATTTCTAATATAGTAAAAATGGTGGTAGAAGCTACAAATACAAAAGCTCCAATTGCAAGAATTGCAGATAAAATAAGTGGATATTTTGTTCCAGCAATATTTATAATTGCCTTAATTTCATTTGTTTTAAATTTTGTGATAACCAAAGATATTAATGATTCAATTCTTGCATTAGTAAGTGTTTTAGTTGTTGCATGTCCATGTGCACTAGGATTAGCAACACCACTTGCTATGGTAGTTGCAATAGGAAATTGTAGTAGAAGAGGAATATTAGTAAAGTCTAGCGAAACTTTAGAAGCAATAAACAAAGTAGACACAATTGTATTTGATAAGACAGGAACATTAACAACAGGAAAAATGAGTATAGCAGATGGAGTGTATGATGAAGTTACTTTAAAAATATTGAAAAGTTTAGAAAAAAATTCGAATCATCCATTAGCCAAAAGTATTTATAATAATGAAAAGGATATTTTCGAAGTTCAAGATTTTGAAGAAGTTCCAGGACTTGGTGTTAAAGGAATTATAAATGGAAAGCAATATTATGCAGGCAATTACAAATATGTAGAAAAAATGAATGTAGAAAATAAACTAAGAGATAATGAAGCAATATTTGCAAGTAAAGGTGAAAGCATAGTATATTTATTTGATGAAAAAGAAACTATTTTAATTATCGGGTTAGCAGATACAATAAAGAAAGATATTACAGATACAATTAAAAACTTAGAAAAATTAGATAAGAAAAACATAATGCTTACTGGAGATAATGAAAAAACAGCCAGAGCTATCGCAAAACAAATAGGTATAGAAAATATTATAAGCAATGTAAATCCAGAGCAAAAACTAGCTAAGATAAAAGAATTGAATAAGAATAATAATGTAGCAATGGTTGGGGACGGAATTAATGATAGTCCGAGTTTAAAAGCTGCAACAGTTGGAATAAGTGTAGAAAACGGAACAGATATTAGTGCAGATTCTGCAGATGTTATATTGCTAAACGAAAATATGGATAATATAGTAAAAATATTTGATCTTGGAAAACGTACAATAAGAATAATTAAAGAAAATTTATTTTGGGCATTATTCTATAATGTATGTATGATACCACTTGCAACAGGACTATTACCAATTGCATTAAACCCAATGATTGCAAGTTTAGCGATGACATTAAGTAGTTTAACAGTAGTATTAAATAGTTTAAGATTGTTAAAAAAATAGCTGTGGCCATTTCCACAGTTATTTTTAGCTTAAAAGTTTAAAGCTAATTGAATATGAAAATCCAATATGATAAAATTCAAGAAATAAAGGAGGTATATTGTAATGGTAGAATCTAAAGCATGGAACTGGAGCAAAGCGAGCAAACTTGATATTTGGAAAGAGCCAAGTATTGAATCATATTACTTGCAAAACAGATGGAAAAAACAAATGAAAAAAGATTTTTTAGATTTAGGATGTGGAATTGGAAGACATACAATTTTATTTGCACAAAATGGATTTAATACATATGCTTTTGACTTAAGCGAGGAAGCTGTAAATGCTACAAAAAAGTGGGCAGAGGAATTAAATTTAAATGTAGATTATAAAATTGGAGATATGCTAAATCTGCCATATGAAGATAATTCTTTTGATTGTATATTATGCAGAAATGTTATATCACATACAGATACTAAAGGTGTAGAAAGAATACTTAAAGAAATAAATAGAGTGTTAAGAGAAGATGGAGAATGTTATTTAACTTTAGGCTCTAAAAGCTCACCAGCTTTTAATAATAAAGATTTTCCGATAGTTGATGAAAATACCAAAATAAGAGTAGAAGATGGACCAGAAAATGGAATACCTCATTTTTATGCAGATTATGATTTGATACAAGAGCTATTTAAAGATAATATAATAGAATTAGTAGAACATATCGAAGATTTTTATGAAGAAAAAGGAAAAACTAGTAGTTCCTATCATTATCATCTTTTAATAAAAAAATCTGAAATTAGTCCCGAATTAAAAGAATATATTGAAGAGAAAATATTTCCAGAATACAATAAAAATGGAGAATCGCATGATTTAAGGCATATAAAAGAAGTAATGAGAAATGCTTTAATATTAGGAAAAAGTACAATGTAAATCTAGATATCTTATATACAGCAGTAGCTTATCACGACATTGGTGACCATATAGATAGAGAAAACCATGAAAAAGTTTCTGCAAAAATAATGAAAGAAGACAAAAATTTAAATAGATTTTTTAACACAGCAGAATTGCAATTAATAAAAGAAGCTATAGAAGACCATAGAGCATCTAAAACAGGAGAACCAAGAAATATATATGGAAAGATATTAGCATCAGCTGATAAAACTGTTACGATAGAAATATTTTTTAGAAGAACATTTAAATATGGAGAAGAACATTATGGGAATATAGGAAAAGAAGAACATATTAAAAGAGCGTGGGAGCACGCAGTAACTAAATTTGGAAAAGAAGGATATGCTGCAAAAAAAGATTATATAGAAAATGAATATAGAGAAAAAGAATTAAAAAAATTACAAGACTTGATAGAAGATAAAGAGAGATTTTTTAAAGTAGCAGATGAAATGTATAAAAAATATATGGAGTAACCAATACTTGACAACATATAAAAAAACAATGTATAATATTCCTTGGCTGATTTATTTGTCGGAAAAAGTCGAGAAATAAATTAAAGAGAAAATAACATATATTATAGGTATAAAATTGGAAACGTACATTATTTAATATAATGATTAACGAACAACACATAGAAATATGTGTTGTTTTTGCGTCTAAAAATAAATAATGAAAGGAGAAAATTTTATGCCAAAGAACAAATTTCAAGATGCAGTATTTACAGTAATAATGGTTATAGTAATGGTTTATGCAATGGTTTGCTATAACATTTCAACAAATATGGGAGGTTTATCAAACGAAGTATTTTTAATGGCGCTGAAAGAATTGCCATTAATGGGAGTAATTGCCTTTATATTAGAGTTTTTCTTAATAGGTAAATTAGCTCAAAAAATAGCATTAAAATTATTAGACCCAAAGAAAACGCCACCAATTTTAATAACAATGGGAATATCAACAGTAATAGTATGTTTTATGTGTCCAATAATGAGCTTTTTTGGAAGTATATTCTTTAATTATGAAGGAATGGAAAATATAATTGCTAAATGGCTTCAAATAGCAGTGTTAAATTTCCCTATGGCTTTATGTTGGCAAATATTTTATGCAGGACCATTTGTAAGATTTATATTTAGAAAAATATTTAAAGAAAAAAAGATGTAGGAAAATAAAAAATCCTGCATCTTTTTTGTATAGTAGGAAAGTTCTCCTAGTAGGAGAACTTTCTGTACTAGACAATTATAGCGAATGTTAGATTTTCTAGCATTTACTAATGGTTAGAAAATCTTGGATTCGCTTTTTTGTTTGATAAAAAATAGTAAATATGATAATATACAAAAAATAAAAGTAAGGAGGGTCAAGATGGCGAGTAGAATAGAATTAGAAGCAAGCTATCATCTAGGAGAAAATTATGAGGATATATTAGAGAAAATAAAAGAGCAAAATTTTAAACTTGTAGAAGATAGTGTAGAAGAGGACACATATTTTACAGATAAGAATTTAGAATTTGTTAAAAGCAGGACTTGTCTAAGAACAAGGAAGACAAATGAAGATTTCTTAGAGCTTACATATAAGCCAAAAACAGATAATAGCACAGAAAAATATGGAAAGAAAGAAGTGAATTTAAGATTAGACCCAAAAGATTATGAAGATACGAAATATGTTATAAATCAACTTGGATATATTGAATATGTTTCGTTTAAGAAATATAGACAAGTATATTCAAAAAATATTAACGGATTTGAATATAACATCATGATAGACAAAATAGATGGAGTAGGAAATTTTATAGAATTAGAGATTTTAGCAAATACGGAAGAAGAAAAAGAAAAGTTAAGAACAGAATTAGATAAATTTGTTGAAAGAATGAATTGTAATAAATTAAAAGAAAAAGAAAAGCCATATAGGGATATAGTAAAAGAACATATGGACAGAAAGAAGTAAGGAGATACGAATATGTCACTAGAAAAAGCAAAAGAATATTTAAAAAAATTTAACTTAGAAAATAATATAATGGAATTTAATACTTCTTCTGCAACAGTAGAAGAGGCAGCAAAAGCTTTAAATTGTGAAGAAAAAGAAATAGCAAAGACATTATCATTTTTAGTAAATGATGAAGTAATTTTAATTGTAGTTGCAGGAGATAAAAAGATAGACAATGCTAAATACAAGGCAGAATTTAATACAAAAGCTAAAATGATACCATATGATGATGTCGAAAATTATGCTGGACATAAACCAGGAGGAGTCTGTCCATTCGGAGTAAAAGAAAATGTAAAAGTTTATTTAGATGAATCATTAAAAAGATTTGATATTATATATCCTGCATGTGGAAGTAGTAATAGTGCAGTAAAATTAACAATTGCTGAATTAGAAAAAACTTCAAATTATGAAAAATGGGTAGATGTATGTAAAGATGTATAAGGAGGTTACCATGGAAAGCAATGAGTATTTAAATTTTGCAAAAGAAATGTGTAGCGAAGCAGGTAAGATAATGAAAAAGTATTTTTACCAAGATAGTGGTATAAGCTATAAAGGAGATAGAACAATTGTAACTTTAGCAGATAAGGAAATTAACCATATTTTAATAGAAAAGGTAAAAGAAAAATTTCCAAATCATTCTGTAGATGGAGAAGAGGAAAAATTTGGAGAAAGTAAATATGTATGGGTATGTGACCCAGTAGATGGAACAGCAATGTATGCAAGACATATACCAGTTGCAGTATTTTCTTTAGCATTAGTTATAGATGGTGTACCAGAAGTAGGTGTGGTATATGATCCTTTCTTAGATAATTTATATTCAGCAGTAAAAGGACAAGGTGCATACTGTAATAATAAAAAAATTACTGTAAATGATTTTACGTTAGAAGATGAAAGAAGTATTGGGCATTTTGATATGTGGCCAGCAGCAGAATATAATGATATACCTGTAATGAATGAATTGTATAAGAAGACATATTTTGTGGGTATTGGTAGTATAATAAGAGCTTCAGTATGTGTTGCTTCTGGAGATTTTACTTGTTGCATATTCCCAGGAACAAAAGGGAAAAATTGTGATATTGCAGCAGTAAAAGTAATTGTAGAGGAAGCCGGAGGAAAAGTAACAGATTTATTTGGAAATGAGCAAAGATATGACGAACCAATAAATGGAGCACTTATAAGTAATGGAGTTGTGCATGATGAACTAATAAAAAGTGCAAAAGCAAATATTAAACAAAGATTATAATAATATAGTAAGGAATTCTACATAAGAAGGTTGATGACTTTGTAGGAGATTATGTAGCAACCTCAACAAGTGGTACAAGAGTTCTAATAGAAAATTATTTAACTGTAGCAAATGGAAAAATTGATAATAAGGTATCAACACATTGTGGATTAACAAAAGAAGAACTAGAAGTTCCAATAATAAAAATAGAGATTTAATATTTTTTTATTGCTTTGGAAAATCTATCGATTTTTCTGGAGCAACAAGGTTTAGTTACATATAGTAAATCTACTTTTCTTATAAACGAATACGCCATGTTAAGTATATTAATTATACTTAAACAGAGGCGTGTTTTTTATTTTTGTGAAAATGATTAATCTAGTCCATCCGTAGAAATAGTCAGATTGTTTTTATAAAGGTTCATATATATAGTATTAGGTAATCAATAAATACAAATAGAACAGTAGCACATAAAAACAATCAAAAGTCTACGGATATAAGGAAAAACGCATAAAAAAATTGCTAAAAATTAGTAAAACTGTTTACTTTTGTAAAGAAGTGTGATATATGTTTCCGTAGCGGAAAGGGGAGAATAGAATGAAAAAGTTAAGTTCTAAAATTTTATTAATTGTAATGGCAGTTACTCTTATTTTAAGTTTAAACGCCACTGTAAATGCTACAGCCGAAGATATGGCAGTGCTAGAAAATGCCAATGGAGATTATTTAATCTATTTAAATGGTCACTTAAATGATGAATATTCTTATGCAATAACAACTAGTGCAGATGTTGAAGAAAATAATTTAAATTGGTATACAGCAGAAGATACAAAAGGAAATAAAGTAATAAAAGTTTCAAAGGATCAAGTTGGATCATATTTATGGGTAAAAATAGATGACGAAATTATAAAGAAAGCAGAACCTATAAATATATCAGAAGTATCAACTGAAGCAGAAATTAATGAAATGAAAACTTTAACAACTAGAATTAAAGTTGATGCAACTCAAACTATAACAGAAGAAACAAGAGAAGAAAATGTAATAAGAACAGTAACACAAGGAACTTTAAAAATTACTGATGATGCAAATGCAAAATACAGTTATGATGTTCTTCTATTAAATGGTGAAAATGCAAATTGCCAAGAATTAGTTAATGTTATGAACAAAATAAACAGTGATATGGATATATTTGAATCAATTAAATTATCACAAGAATATACTAATTTATGGAATAATATTATAACAAATACAGAATGGAAAGAAGTAACAAATGCTACAATAGCTCAACCTGTTGATGCAGAAAATGGTACACAATATGTCGTTTTATTAAAGAAAGAATTAAATGGAACTACAACATATGATGCACAAGTTTTAACTTCAAAGAAAGAAACTTCAGAAGATGAAGTAAAAGAAGTTGTTAAAACAGAAACAAGAAGTGAGCTACCAGTTACATTCGATAATCCAATATTATTTGTTCTATTAGGAGTTGCAGTAGTAGCAATAGTAGTAATAGCAATCAGAATAAGAAGCTTATCTAAGAAAAATGAAAAATAGAAAGTTAGTATTTTATAAAATATTACTTTTTATAGTAATTATTTTTGCGATTATTGTAATTGCACTTATAGCAAAAAAATATATTGGAAATCAAATTAATGAAGAAAATAATGCACAAATAGTAGAAGAAATTAAACAACATGAGGAGACAACAGAACCTATTAAATTTGGTAATAATTCTATTATAGGAATTATTAATATACCCAAAATTGATCTAGAATACCCAATTCTAGACATAACTACAAAAGAAAACATGAGAACGTCAATAACCCGTTTTAGTGGTGGAAATGTTAACGAAATAGGAAATTTAGCTCTAGCTGGTCATAATAATTATGATGGAACAATGTTTGGAAAAAACGATGAACTTGTAGTTGGAGATAAAATCTATTTAACCGATTTACAAAAAAATACTGTTGAGTACGAAATAAATTCTATTTTTGTAACAGACCCAAATGATGTTAGCATCTTAGAAACAAATGAAGAAGAAATTAGAGAAGTCACCTTAATAACTTGCGAAAACGGAAACAAAGCCAGACTTATTATTAAGGCGGAAGAAGTAAAAAAATAAATTATAGGGGGATAATTTATGGAAGGGAAAAGTTTAAGTAAGAAAGCTATAGTTGCCATAGTTATAATTGCAATATTAGTAGTTGCAGCAATTTCAATGGTAGTAGTTTTCTTAAAAGACCAAGGTGAAACAGAAGCTACTGCTATAGGTGAAAACAATAGTAATAGTGAACAAACACAAGATGCAGTCCCTGAAAATAATGGTGATAATAATGACCAAGGAACTGCAACACAAAGCGAAGAACCACAACAAGAAGAACAATCAGAAGAGCAAACAACAGTAGCTAATAATGATGGTGCAACTACTAATTCTGGAACAACAGCAACAACACCAACAGCACCAGTACAACAAACAACTACAACAACAGATGGTAGTACTCAAGTAGCAACAACTACAACAACAGAAACAATTCCAACACAAGCTTTAACTTTAGCTTGGAGCAATATGACTGTTTATGGTGGAGAATTATTAGCAAATCTTGATGCAGATGTAACAGATGTAACAGCACCTGTTAGATTAGCAACAAACATCTTAAAAGATGGTGAATCAAATGACTTGAGAGAATATTATGTAAAACGTGGAGATACTATTTACATGTATATAGCTGTTAATGAAGAATTAGCACATAATCCAACATTTACATTAATCAATAATGGAACAGAATATGTAATGGAAGATTCACTAGTAACAGTAAGACAAAGTGCAGAAAACAGATGGGATTATTCAGTAAGATACTTAATTCCAGAAGATACAACTTTTGTAGATGGAGAAATTACTTTAAGAGTATCTAATATAGAAGATGTAGCTGGAAATTCAATCCCAGATGAAAATGGACCAACAAATGGTCATAGAGTATTTTATGATGGTACAGCACCAGAAATCCATGTAAAAGGAACAGAAGGATACATGGAGGAAAAAGAAAACTATGTAGGTAATAACGAACAAGATGTATATAGTAAAGTAAGCTTTAAATTAAGTGATAATTTTAAAGTTGTAGAATATGAAGTAAATGATACTTTAATTACAGGTATGACACCAAGTGCATGGTCAGATGCAAACTTTGCTAATATCAGAGAATTTTTAGTACAAGGAACAAATACTATTACTGTAAGAGATATTGCTGGAAATGAATCTACATATACATTTACATATGATTCAATTGCTCCAGTATATTCAAAATTAGGAATATTAAATAAAACACGCTATGTAAATAAAGTAGAAGATTTAACATGGGCAAAAGAAGGAGACGAAGTTCGTATTTTAATTTCTTTCCCAGAGAAATTAGCAGTTGAACCAACAGTTAAAGTATTTGGAAAAGAATATACAGCAACATATCGTCCAGCAAGCTCAAATCCAGAACAAAACATTTACTACTATATGGTAGATTTCACATTAGATGAAACTATGCCAGAAGGTGAAATACCATTCGAAGTATATGGATATGCTGATATAGCAGGAAATGTTGGAGAAAAATTAGAGCAAACAAAAATTAATCGTGATGAATATTCAAAAGTAATATATGATAGAACAGCCCCATATTCAGGAAATAAAGATGCAGGACATCCACTATATATCTTAAATGTAAGCGATGCAAATCGTCGTACATGGATTAAAGATGGAGAAACATTAAGAGTAGAAGCAAACTTTAACGAAGATATGGATATGTCTAAAGCTCCAATTTTAACAATTGGAACAGGAAAAAATGTTCAAACTGCTAACTTTGAATATAGAAGTACAGTAGATGGAAAACGTACATTTGTTGCAGATATTGTAATTGATAATAATATCTTAGGATTAGCAGATGGAACAGAAGTACCATTTACAGTAACAAATGCTTTTGACTTAGCAGGAAATGAAGCAATATTAGATAATGAAGATGTTACTTTTACATCAGAATATGGTCAAGTAACATATGATAATAATGCACCAGTAGTAAAAACAGTAGGAATGTTAAACGATACACATTATAATGAAGGTAAAGACACTACAGTTGCTACAACTGGAGATAGAATTAGATTAAGAGTAGCATTTGAGGAAAAATTAGCAGTAGAACCAACAGTTGAAGTAATTGGAGAAGATGGAACTGTTACAGAAGTTAGCTGTACATACAGAGAACAAACTTCTAAACCAGAAAACAACTATTATATGTATATGGCAGACTTTACTTTAACAGATGAAATGAATTTACCAGAAGGACCAATTCAAGTTAGAATTTCTGGATATGCTGATGCAGCAGGAAATGTTGGAGAAGTAGTAACAGAAATAAATGAAGAAGCTTACCCAGGAGTTGTTTACGACACAGTAGCTCCAGAACTTGCTGCAATGGGTATATTCAATTGGACAAATGATAATTATGGTGGAGATATTACACTTGCAACAAGAGATGAACATATAAGATTATATGTAACATTTACAGAAATGTTAGGAGTTAATCCAAAAGTTGATATTTATGGAGAAAATGGAAAAGTAACAACAATGGATTTAGCTTGGAGTGAAGCTGCACAATTCTATTTTGTTGAATTTGATACAACAGACGAATTGCAATTACCACAAGGTAAAATACAATTTAGAATCTATGGATACGAAGATGTTGCAGGAAATGTTGGAAAAGATATAACACAAGAACAAACAACAAGTAAAGAATATCCATATGTAGTATTTGATACAGTGGCTCCAGAATATACAGCATTAGGAATAGTTAATGGATCTCATTATGATGCAAAAGAAGGAGACATATATCATGCTAAAACAGGTGATTATGTAAGAATTCTTGTACAATTTGATAACGAGAAATTAGCAGTAATGCCAAAAATAAGAGTTTTAGGAGCAGACAATAAAGTTGTTAAAGAAGTAAATATGATAGATGCATATCTAACTTCAGAATCAATGAATACAAATGCTTATTCAGGACAATTTACAATAACAGAAGATATGAATTTACCAGAAGGTGAAATCAAATTTGAAGTTTATGGATATGAAGATGCAGCAGGAAATGTTGGAAAAACATTAACAAATGCAGATTTAAAATATCCAGGAATAGATCAAGGTGTAGAATATGATAAAACAGCACCAACAGCTGATTTTGTAGAATTCACAACTACAAATAAAAATAATCAATATGCTAAAGTTGGAGATCAAGTTTGGGTAAAAGTTAGAATTAAAGAAGAATTATCTAAATATCCAGTTATCAAAATAAATGGTATGGATACAGACAAAGAAACAATAATAAATGACCAAAATGAAGCTGGAACACTATATGTTGCATGGCTTACAATGACAGAAGATATAGCAAATGAAGTAAATGAAGGAAAAATGTCTTTTGAAATATCAGGATTTGAAGATTTAGCTGGAAATGTTGGAGATGTTATTACTACAACTACAAATAATACATCTGTAACATTTGATAAAACAGCACCAGCATTAAGAGAATTAAGAGTACAAAACTTCTATAATCCAACAGGAAATCAAAACTATTCAGGATTAACACAAAATCCAAGACAAAATAAAGGAATAGCAATAACAGTAAATACAACAGAATTATTAGATAAAAATCCAATAATTGTAATTGGTGGAAAAGAAATAGAAGTGCCAGTACAAGAACCTCAATTTAATAAATATGTAGTATATGTAGATATAACAGAAGATATGAATTTAGTAGAAGGAGAAAAAATCCCAGTAACAGTTAAAGGATTAGTTGATTTAGCAGGAAATACAGGAGATGAAGTTACAACAACTGGTAATGATAATTACTACGTAATTTTCGATAGAACAGCTCCAAAGACATTAGCAAATAATATTTTAAAATTAGGTGAATCTAACGAGCAAAGAGAATATTATGTAAGACCTGGTGATTCAATTTATATGTGCTATACAGCAAATGAAGAACTAGGACATAATCCAACATTTACATTAATTAATAATGGAAAAGAATATGTAATGGAAGATTCACAAGTAATAGTAAAACAAAATCCTGCAAAAGCATGGGATTACACAGTAATTTATGAAATTCCAGAAGATACAACTTTTGTAGACGGAGAAATTGAATTAAAAGTTTCTAATATAGAAGATAAAGCTGGAAATAAAAGAGAAGACGAAAATGGTCCAACTAATGGACATAAAGTGTACTTTGATACTACAGCTCCTGAAAAGTTAAATTTAGGAATTGCTCGTAATACAAGTAGTGAAGATACAAGAGATCAAAGATATGCAAAAGCTGGTGACAGCATTCGTGTATTAGTATCTTTCCCAGAAAAATTAGCTGTAGAACCAAAAGTTGAAATGTTTGGAAAAGAATATGATGTAACATATCGTCCAGATAGTTCAATTGAAGAATCAAATATTTATTACTATATGGCAGATGTTAAGATAGACCAAAATACACCAGAAGGTGAAGTAGCATTTAAAGTATATGGATACAAAGATGTTGCAGGAAATGAAGGAACACCTTTAACAAATGCTGATATAAATGATGGAAAATATACAAATGTAATAATAGATAACACAAAACCAACTATAGAGCCAACAGAAGATTCGATTTCTGGTTCAGAAGGTAATTATAGTAGAATAGGTTTTAAAGTTACAGACGATAATGGTGTAGCTTCTTATGAAATTAATGGTGAAACATTAATTCTTACAAACGGAGAAATTTCTTATGAAGCATTAAAATCATACTTAAAAGAAGGTGTAAATACTGTTGTTGCTAGCGATGAAGCTGGAAATACAGCTGAATATACATTTAACTATGATGCAGTAGCTCCAACAAGAGAGTATTCAAACATCATGGTTAATGGTGATGATAGTACAAAACATGAATTTTATGCAAAAATAGGAGATAAACTTTGGGTAAGTATAGGTGTTAAAGAAGAATTAGCACATAATCCATCATTTACATTAATAAATAATGGTGTAGAATATCCAATGGATGGAAATCTAGTAAAAGCTAATTATGATGAAAAAAATGATAGATATAGTTATGTTCTAATTTATGAAATTCCAGAAGATACAGCTTTTGTAGATGGAGAAATTACATTTAAAATTTCTGATTTAGTAGATTTATTTGGAAATAAAATGACAGATGAAACAAAACCATCTAATGGAAATAGAGTATTTTTTGATAAAACACCAGCAACAATTAAGTTAAATGGTACTGAAGAACCTATTACTATAGAAGCAGGAAGTGAATATGTAGATGCAGGTGCAACTGTAACAGACAATATTGACGGCTTTATTTCTAGCAACTACCAATTCACTTATGCAAACTATTATGCAGATCCTAATTCAGACAAAGTAACTGAGTCAAGATTGACAGAAATTGATACTAGAAAAACAGGACTTTATAAAATAGCCTATATTTATACAGATAAAGCAGGTAATACAAAACAAGCAACAAGATATTTATACATTAAAGATACAACAATGCCAACAGTTACATTAAATGGTGAAGAAAATATAACAATAGAAGCAGGAACACCTTATAAAGATGAAGGTGCAAAAGTAACAGATAATTCAGACCCTACTATAGAAAACTTTAAATATACAAATATAAATTATTATGTAAATGGAGAACTTAAAAAGTCACATTTAACTGAAGTAGATGTTAAACAACCAGGGGAATATAAAATTGGTTATGAATATACAGATAAGTCAGGAAATACAAAGATTACAGTAAGAACAGTTATTGTTAAAGATACAACAGCTCCAGTAATTACAGCAAATGGAAAGAGCCAAACACTAAAAGTTGGTGACACATATACAGAATTAGGAGCAACATTAACTGATAATGCTTATATAGATGCTGACGATTATGAAATTACAATTCATTTTTATGATGAAAATGGTAAATTAGTATACCCATCACCATCAAAAGTAGATACATCAAAAGTAGGAGAATATAGAATAGCATATACAGCAAAAGATAGTTCAGGAAATGCTTCAAATGTAGCTACTATATCAGTAAAAGTTGAAAGATAATCACAAAAGTATAAAAGGTAGAAAGTACTTTCTACCTTTTATATATCAATATAAAGATATGAAACAGAATATTTTTAAGGGGGAAAATATTTTGGCAAAAAGATATAAAAGCGAACCAACCAAAAAAACTAGTTCACACAAAAAATCTCCAAATAAAAGGAATAGAGTAATTGATAAAAGAAAAGTCTTAGCTGTAATTATAATAATAGCAATAATAATTGCAGGATATTTTATAGTTACAAAGATAAACTCAACTGATTCAAATGGAGAAATAAGAATTAGTAATGCAGAAAAGAAATTATCATCAGACATCTTAATATTAAATGATTTAAATAATGAGGTAATAGAGCATTTAGATATGAAAAATATACAATTAGTAAAAGCTCATTATAAATTAGAAAATTTAGAAACAGGAATAGTAAATCTATACTATAAAGTAGATGATAAGGAAATAGTTAAGGTTGATATAAACATTAAGGATAAAGTAATAGAAAAAGCAGAAAAACAAGAAAATGCAGAAGAAATGTCATTAACACAAATTGGCAATAACATGACTAGAGATATAAAGAAATATTTTAATGACAATCAAAAAAGATTAAAGCCAGATGAAGGAAAAAATATTTTAAATATTATTGTAGCAAACGAGCAAATAATTATAAATGCTAGTGAAAATTAAGAAAAAGTGCTTCTTATATGAAAGAGGCGCTTTTTTGTATGTATAACTGTTTTTAATTAAAATAGAAATAGCAGGGATTTGAACAACGTCCCTAAATCCCTTTAAAAAATCGGGATTTGAGGAACGTCCCCAAAATCCCGATGCATTGAATATATATTAAACAAAAACATTTAACAAAGTTAAACAAATTGCTGCTAAGATTGTTTTAACAGAAATTGTTATAGTTTTCTTAACTGCTTTGTTAATAACTACTAACCTATGCTCTTTTCTGATTGTTAAGGCTAAACAATCAGTTTTATTATAATTTTCCATTGTATTTCTCTCCTTTTTATCTATAGTATCTATGTCAAAAATCTTTAGTATTTTTCATAATATAAATTCATTATAGAGCAAATATTAAAAATTGTCAACATTTTTGTTACAAAAATGTAATAAAAAAATATAAAAAAAGTAATATTGGAAAAATTTGTGAAATTTACCAAATGGACATAAAAGTATGATACAATTTATATATAGAAGGAATATTTTGAAAGAAAATTACTTTCATTTTTACATGTACATTCGAACAAACCGAGAAAGGGAAGGACTTTAATATGCAAAAAGTATTATTTGTATGTCTTGGAAATATATGTAGATCACCAATGGCAGAATATATTTTTAAAGACATAGTAGCAAAAAACGGACAAGAAAAAAACTTCTACATTTCTTCTGCTGCAACTAGTACAGAAGAAATTGGAAACGATATGCATTATGGGACTAAAGAAAAGTTACTTGAACATAATATACCATTTCAAAAACATAGAGCTAAACAGCTAAAAAAAGAAGATTATGATAAATATGATTATATAATTGGGATGGAGAATAGTAATATTGTAAGGATAAAAGCAATTGTAGGTATAGATACAGCAAATAAAGTATATAAATTATTGGATTTTACAAATGAGAAAAAAGATATAGCAGATCCTTGGTACACAGGAAATTTTACCAAAACTTATGAAGAAGTACTAAAAGGATGTCAAGCTTTATATAATTACTTAACAAAGGAGTGATTATTATGTCATATATCGAATTTAAAAATGTATGTAAAGATTATAAAATGGGAGAAGTTATAATACACGCCTTAAGTAATGCCAATTTAAGCATAGAAAAGGGAGAATTAGTTGTAATAGTAGGTCCAAGTGGAGCAGGCAAAACTACAGCTTTAAACATATTAGGTGGTATGGATAATGCTACATCTGGAAGAGTTATAGTAGATAATAAAGAAATCTCCAGATTAAAAAATAGGGATTTAATAAAATATAGAAGAGAAGATATAGGTTTTGTATTCCAATTCTATAATTTAGTGCAAAATTTAACAGCAATAGAAAACGTAGAACTTGCAACACAAATATGTAAGAAATCTTTAAATCCAGAACAAGTAATGGAGAAGGTAGGCTTAGCAGAAAGAAAAAATAACTTTCCTTCACAATTATCTGGAGGAGAACAACAAAGGGTTGCTATTGCAAGAGCAATAGCTAAAAATCCAAAGTTATTGCTATGTGATGAACCTACAGGAGCATTGGACTATAAAACAGGTAAACAAATATTAAAGCTATTGCAAGATATGTCTAGAAAAGAAAATATGACAGTCATAATAATTACTCATAATGGAGCAATAGCTCCAATGGCAGATAAAGTTATAAAATTCAAAAATGGAACCGCAGAAGATATGATAATAAATGAGAATCCAACACCAATCGAGGAGATAGAATGGTAATAAGGAGGTGGAAGTATGAAAAAAGCACTACTTAAAAATAGTTTTAAAGAAATAAAAACCTCATATAAAAGATTTATTTCTATATTGCTTATAGCACTATTAGGAGTAGGCTTTTTTGCAGGTTTAAGAGCTACATCTCCAGACATGGTAGATACTATAGACAAGTATTATAAAGAACAAAATGTGTATGATATACAAATAATGTCTACATTAGGGCTTACAAATAGTGATATAGATGCTATAAAAAATATAGAGAATGTAGAAAATGTTTATGGTACATATTCAGAAGATATTTTAGTAAAAGTAAATAATAAAGAATTAGTATCTAAAATATTAACAATAGAAGAAATTAATAAACCGAGATTAATTGAAGGAAGTATGCCATCAAATGCCAATGAATGTTTGGTAGAGCCATCATTTTTAACAACAGCAAATAAAAATATTGGTGATACTATAACATTGGAAGCAAACGAGGAAAATGAGCTTCTTAAAGAATTAACTCTGAAAATAGTAGGAACTGCAGAAAGTCCTTTATACATATCAAGAGAAAGAGGAACAACAAGTTTAGGCTCTGGAACAATAAATAATTTTATTTATGTTTCAAGAGATAATATAGAATCAGATGTATATACCGAGATATATGTAACGTTAAAGGATGCAGAAAAATATACAACTAGTTCTAATAAATACGAGAATTATGTAGAAGAAACAAAAGATAAAATAGAAGGAATTAAAGAAGAAAGAGAAACAGCAAGATATAATGAGCTTATAGATGAAGCAAATGAAGAAATTCAAGAGGCAGAAAACGATTTTAATACTCAAAAGGCTGATGGAGAAAAACAGCTAGCTGATGCAGAGGCTAAAATAGAAGATGGCAAAAAGCAAATAACAACTGGTGAGAGTGAGATAAAATCAAACGAAGAAAAATCCAATAAAGAATTTGCAAATGCAGAAAAGAAGATTCAGAGTGCAAAAGCCGAAATAGAAAAAAATGAGAAAACGTTAGAAGAACAAAAACAAAATGCTCAAACTCAAATTGATGAGGCAAATACTAAAAAAATAGAGTTAACGTCAACATTACAGACGGTAAATCAATCGTTAGACCAAGTAACACAAGCATATAATGATGTAGTAAATAAATTAAACGATAGTAGTTTAAGTGAAGAAGAAAAAGCTACATTGACGGCTAAAAAACAAGCTTTAGAAACTCAAAAACAGGAATTAGAAACAAATAAAATGCAGTTGCAAGCTGGAATTACAGAAATAGAAAACAAGGTAAATTCTGCAACTAACACAATAAGTGATGCTCAAGTCAAAATTGAATCAGCAAAAGCAGAAGTAAGTAAACAAGAAAAAACTTTAGCAAGCACCAAAAAGAAGACAGAAACACAGCTAAGTAATGCAAAAGCTGAATTAGAAACTTCAAAACAAGAAATACAAACAGCAGAGGCAGAATTAGTTACTAAAAAAGAAGAGTTTAATACTAAAATTGCAGATGCAGAAACAGAATTAATTGATGCCAAAGAAAAAGTTAACGAGATAGAAAGTGCAGAATGGTACATATTAGATAGAAATCAGAATAGTGGATATGTAAGTTTTATACAAGACACGCAAAGTGTAGATAGCTTAAGTATCGTATTTCCAATTGTATTTTTTGCAATAGCAATATTGGTGTCATTAACCTCAATGACAAGAATGGTAGAAGAAGATAGAACAGAACTAGGAACACTAAAATCTTTAGGATATAACAAAGCACAAATAATGTTTAAATACATACTTTATTCTAGTTTAGCTTGTATTATTGGAGGAGTAATTGGTATAATTATAGGTTTGCAATTAATACCAAGAATTATCTGGATGATGTACAGTATGATGTATACAATTCCAGAATTTGTAGTAGGACTAAATTCTGAACACTCATCATCAGGTTTAGCACTTATATATATTTGTATTGTTGGTGCTACAATTTATGCAGCAGCAAGGGATTTAAAAGAAAAACCAGCAAATCTATTAAGACCAAAGGCTCCAAAACTTGGAAAAAGAGTTTTATTAGAGCGAGTAAAATTCATTTGGAAAAGATTAAACTTTTCACAAAAAGTTACTATTAGAAATATATTTAGATATAAAAAGAGATTTTTAATGACAATTATAGGTATCTTTGGTTGTACTTCGTTAATTTTAACTGGATTTGGAATAAAAGATTCTATATCTACGATATTACCAAATCAATATGAAAAAGTATTTTTATATGATTTTCAAGTTAGTATGAAGAGTAGTTTGAATGATGAAGAAAGACAAAGTGTTATTACAGAATTACAAAATACTGAAAATGTTAATAATGTTGTGGAAACATATATGGTAGCTGATACTGCAAATCATAATGAATATTCAGAAGACTTGCAAGTAGTAGTACCTAAAAATGTAGATGATTTGAAAAATGTTATTACAATAAATGATGTTGATAATAAAAAAGAAGAAGTTAACCTATCATCAGATGGAGTTATTTTAACAGATAAATTGGCACAATTATTAGATGTAAAAGTTGGAGATACAATTACTTTAGACGGAACTTCAGAAGAAAATAAAGAAGTTAAAGTATCTGATATAACAGAAAATTATATTGCTCATTATATATATATGACAAAAGATATGTACGAAAGTTTATATGGGGAAACATATAATACAAATGTATTACTTGTAAAGGCTGAAAATTTATCAGAAGAAGCACAAGAAGAGCTTTCTAAAAAGTTATTAGATGGTGGTAAGGTGTCTACAGTTTCATTAAATTCAAATGCAGAGAAAACTTTGGATGATACAATTAGTTCATTAAATTATGTTGTTGTAATATTAATTGTTTCAGCAGGATTGCTTGCATTTGTGGTATTATATAATTTATCTAATATAAATATTAGTGAAAGACAAAAAGAACTTGCAACAATTAAGGTATTAGGTTTTTATGATAAAGAAGTATATACTTATGTAACAAGAGAAACAGTATTATTAACAATAATAGGAATTGCACTAGGACTAATTGGGGGCTATTTCTTAAATTACTTTATAATTGGTACATGTGAAATAAATATGCTTAGATTTGCAAAAGTTATACATCCATTAAGTTATTTATATGCTATTTTAATTACAGTTGCTTTTACGATTATAGTAAATGTAATTACCTATTTTGCATTAAAGAAAATAGATATGATTAGTAGTTTAAAGAGTGTAGAATAAGACACTCATGGTAGGGATTTGGGGACGTTCCTTAAATCCCGATTTTTTGTCTTATGAAAACTTACAGCTAGGCTTGGGAAAATTTGGGGTTTTAAAAAAAGAAATTCCCTCGTCACAGCGTGGCGAGGGATAAAGATTTGAAAAGAGATGTGTTGCACGATTGCATTACAGAAGTTAGAACGTTATTGCCTGGACCCAGTTGATCAGTTCAGAAAGAAGGCGACCACCTTCTGCAAACATTGCTGAGAGGCTATCTGCTGCACCAGGCCAGTTTAGCGTAAACAACTGAACAAAAGCTTTAAGCAGAGTAAAAGCTACTTTCAGCAGGAACTCGTAAAATACGAGAATTCCTTCACAGAGCTGGAAAAAGACAGGGCATTTTCCAGAAACTTCAGGACAGAATTCAACGACTAACATTGCCAACAGAGCCAATATTAGGTTAAACGTCATTGCCCTTGAAAAGTTGGAGATAGCATGATCTATGCTACGAGAAACTGATTTTGCAGTAGCCTGCCGAGCCTTCTGGGTTCCAAAGTGGTTCTTCCACCAGTCTTTTAGCCGGTCGATGGGTGTAGGTTGTGGATTAGTAACTTTAGGAAGCACAGAAGCAGGTTTTGCTTTAGTTGTTGCTCCAGGGTTAACATTTGCATTCTTCATCATTTTGTTTGTCATCATATTGTTCTCCTTTTCTTATCAAGTTGCAAAGTATCAATTGATACTAGATACAAAGCAACAGTTTATAGTCACTTTTTATTATACCATAATTATGTTAATTATTCAACCTAAGTGCTTAGTTAGACTGGATTTAGAGGGATTACCCAAAAATTGAAATAATTAAATATAGCTAGAAAAGAAACCAAAAATATGATATATTAATTGCAATAATTATCGGAAAAAGGAGAAATTTGTGAAAGAAAAAACAAAAGAAATATTAAATAAGATTATTAATTCTAGTTTTTTCATTATAATACTTGCAATTTTTATAATATTAAAAACTATATTATTTTATAAAAGTACAGTATGTATAAATGAAAAAATTGATATAAAAACAATACAAAGTAGTATAATATATATTTTATCATTATTTGGAATATTATGTGTATTACCTAAAAAAGGAAGAAATATAGGTGGAATCGTATTAGATACGATAATAAGTATAATTTTGTTTGCAGACAATATTTATTATACTTATTCAAGTAATGTGTTATCTGTATTACAAATAACTAATCTTCAATATGGTGAAGAAATAATGTCAACATTGCCAATGCTATTAAAAATGCATCAAATACTTTATTTTATAGATATACTACTTCTTGTGATTTTATTTGTATCAAAATTTATAAAATTAGAAAAAGGGGAAAAAACCAAAGTACCATATATTGTTATTAGAACATTAATTGGATTATTTGCAATATATGTATTTATTACATCAGCAATAGAGGGAAATGAAAAAGCTTTAGAAGATCCATATAATAGAGATACACAAATAAAGAAAGCAACAATTTATGGATATCATATATCAGATATATTAAATGCTATAGATGGCTCAAAACAAGTAAAATATAAAAATAAAAAAGAAGCGATGGATGCATATGATTCTCTAAAAGAAGAATATAACCGAGAATATGAAGAAAGTTATCTAGATATTGCAGGATCAATGGAAGGCAAAAATGTAATAATTCTTCAATTAGAATCTATGCAAGAATTTGTCCTAAATAAAACTATAAATAATAAAGAAATAACACCAAACCTAAATAAATTTATAAATGAAAATATAAGACTTTCTAATATGTATATGCAAAGCTATTCTACAACAGCAGATTCAGAGTTTTCAACAGTAACATCATTATATCCTGTAGAAAATGGAATGGCATATAGTAGATATTATAAAAATACATATGATGATATCTTTAAAATGTTTCATCAAAAGGACTATACAACTTCATATATGCATGGAAACTATGGATATTTTTGGAATAGAACTAATGTATATAACAATATGGAAGTTGATCATGTAGAATTAAAAGATGCTTTTGCAGATACTTCGGAAGATGTAATGGGCTATTTGTCAGATGAATTATTATACAGACAAGCTGTAGAAAAATTATCAAATTATGATGCACCATTTATATCATATATTGTTGCAGCTTCATCACATACTGGTTTTACATTGGATGGATTGCAAGATAGAAGTAAAGTTAGCATAGATGTTGGAAAATATAAAGATACTTTCTTTGGAAATTATTTAGAATCAGCCAATTACGCAGATTATGCATTTGGTATATTTATAGATGAACTAAAAAAAGCTGATTTATATGATGATACTGTAATAATTTTATATGGCGACCACAATGGACTAGATATGTATAATAACGAAATGATAGAGTTTTTAAGTGAATTAGATGGAAATGTTACAGATGTAGATATAAAATTAAATTATATTAGAGTGTTAGCGGGGATGAGAATTCCAGGAATTAGCAATTTAAGAATAGATAAACCTGTTAGTAAATTAGACATAAAACCAACACTTGCATATCTATGTAACTTAGATTCAGGAGTATCTTTAGGAACAAATATGTTAGCTAAAAAAGATTTTATATGTTTAAATAACGAAAGAATCGTTACAGCTGACTTTTACTATGATGAATTATGGTTTAATATACAAACAGGAGAAATAGTAGAGGAAAATGAACAACTAAAAAAATATTATGATTATATGAAAAGGGAACTAGATATATCAAAATCTATAGTTTTAGAAGACTTGTTAAGATAAGGTGATAAAATATGAAGATTCTAATTGGAACGAAAAATAAAGGAAAAATAGAAGGTGCCAAAAGGGCATTCGAAAAGTACTTTGAAGATGTTACAATAGAGGGAATAAGTGTAGAATCAGAGGTTGCTGACCAGCCAGTAAATGATGAAATATTACAAGGTGCAAGAAATAGAGTAAAAAATTTGAAAAAATATGCCAAAGAGAATAAATTAGAAGCAGATTTTTTTGTAGCAATGGAATCTGGAATAACAGATAAATTTGGATCATGGTTAAATTTGACAACAGTATATATTGAAAATAAAGATGAAGAAGGAGCTATTGGGTTTGGACCTGCATATCCAATTCCAGATAGATATATAAATGAAATAAAGGAAAAAGAATTAAGTTATGTGCTTGCAAAACTTTTCGAAACTAAGGAAATTAAAGCTCCACAAGGTGGAATATCTCAACTAAGTCATGGACAAGTCAGTAGAATAGATTTAGCAGAGCAAGCTTTTATAATGGCATTAACACATTTTATTAATGGGGAGATATGGAAATAAGATGAACTTTTTTGAGAATAATAGTAAATTAAAACCACATAAAATATTAGTAAATTTTATAAAGAATAATCCAAGTATAAAAACAGCAATTGATTTAGGGTGTGGCGCAGGTAGAGATACTAAATTTTTAGTACAAAATAATATAATTGTAACTGCTATCGATAGAGTTGATGTAACAAAATTTTTGTATAAAGATTTAACAGAAGAAGAAAAAGCAAGATTAAATTTTGTGCAGGCTAAATTTTCTGAGATAGACTTACCAAAAACAGATTTAATTATTTCATATGAGGCTTTGCCTTTTTGTGATAGAGAGGCATTAGTTAAGTTGCTAGATAAAATAAACGATTCTTTAAATGAAAATGGATACTTCTTATGTAATTTCTTTGGGAAGAATGATTCATGGTTCGGAAATGATAAAATTCAGTTTTATGAAAAAGAAGAAATAGAAGATTTATTAAAAGATTTTAAAATATTAAAGTTAAATGAGATTGAAAGAGATGGAGAATCTGCAATGCATCAAATTAAACATTGGCATGTATTTTGGATAATTGCAAAAAAAGAAGAACAGAAAGGGTGAATAAAATGAAAAAAATAATAGGACTTGTACCAGCATCTAATAATTTATTTAAGACAGACTTGGTATATGAAGATAAATATTATTTTATAAATAATTATATAGAAAGAATAAATGAAGCTGGAGCAATTGTTAGTGGGGTATTACCTTGTAGTGCATATGTTGATGAAGAAACCTTAAGTTTATATGATGCATTCATATTGTCAGGTGGTGGAAAAATACATCCATACCATCTACAAGTAGTCGATTATGCAGTAAAAAATAATAAGCCATTATTAGGAATTTGTATGGGAATGCAAACTTTAGCTATATATTTTTTGCTATGCAAAGAAAAGAAAGAACGAAATTATGAAGGCAGTATTATAGAGTTATTTGAAGATTTAAGAAAAAATAAATATGATTTTACAGAGCCTGTAGAAGGACATAGAAATGCAGACTTAACAAGAGATAATATAGAAGATATAAAGCATAAGGTAATATTGGATAAAAACAGTATATTATATAATTTATATAAAGAAGAAGTGTTAAATATGCCAAGTATTCATAGATATAGAATTCCACAAGTAGAAGAACCATTAAAAGTAGTAGGAAGGGCAGAAGATGGTACTATAGAAGTTATAGAATATAATGATATGATATTTGGAGTGCAATTTCATCCAGAAAATGAAAGCATAAATAATTGTATTTTTAAATATATTATAAGTAAATGTTAAATAAAAACTAGATAAATTATAATTAATATATAAGAAAGGAATGATATAAACATGAAAGTATTATTAATTAATGGAAGTTCTAGAAAAGAGTGTACATATACTGCATTAAGTAAGGTGGCAGAAAGCTTAAATGACGAAGGAATAGAAACTGAAATTATAAATTTAGGTGGAACACCTGTAAGAGATTGTATTGGATGCAAAATGTGTGCCAAAAATGGAAATGCTAGATGTGTATTTAATGATGATATTGTAAATACAATAATAGAAAAAGCTGAAGAAAGTGATGGTTTTATATTTGGTACACCAGTATATTATGCACATCCATCAGGAAGAATTTTATCTGTTTTAGATAGAGCCTTCTATGCTGGCAAAAAAGCTTTCGAATTTAAGCCAGGTGCAAGCATAATAAGTGCTAGAAGAGGTGGAACAGTTGCTTCTTTTGATGTACTTAATAAATTTTTTACAATTAACCAAATGCCAATAGTTTCTTCTACATACTGGAACAATGTACATGGAAATAATAAAGAAGAAGTTTTACAAGATTTAGAAGGTATGCAAACAATGTATAATTTAGGAAAAAATATGGCATGGATTTTAAAATGTATAGAAAGTGGAAAACAAAATAATATTAATAAACCGGTAAATAAAACAGTTAAAACTAATTTTATAAGGTAAAATCCTTGAAATTTAGCTCAAAATATGTTAACATAAATGAATGAAAAAGGATGTTGATGTAATTTGAGTATGGAAGCAAAAACTGTAGAATACTGTTTTGATTCTAAAATATATTCTGGTGAAGCTATAAAAAGAAAAATAGAACAAATAAAAAGAGATTTTAGTAGAATTTCTAATAAACCAGTAGAAGTGAGAGTAGAACTTAACGAGCTAGGAATGTATGTTTTAACTTTTAGATTTTACGCAAAACGAAATATTGCTAAAATGAAACCAGAAAAAATAACTAAATTATATATAGAATCATTAGGAGAATATTCGAATGGTTATATAAATAAATTGATTGGGAATAAAGATAGCGAATATATAAGAAAATTAAAAAATAGAGATAAAGAGCATAAACAATTGCAGAAAAGACTTAAAGAACAAAACAAAAAGAAAACATATGCAAGAGTAGAATATGTAAAAGAGGATAAAAAGAAAGAAAAAAAGGAAACAGAACCTGTAATACAGAAACAATATAATAATTATAATAAAAAAGAAAATAAGATAAAACAAGAGTCTGTAAAAAGAACACCACATATAGAATATTTACACAGAGAAGAGGAAGAAAAAAAGTTTACAGAGAGATTAAATGAATATTTGCAAATGTTAAAGAATGTTAAGGCTCCTAAATTAGAACGTAAAAATAAAATTAAGGTAAAAAACAAAGTAGAGAAGAAGAAAATTCAATATGAGCAAAACATAAGAAAACGAGCAAATTATGATAGCTATAAAAAACATAATAAGAAAGAACAACAAATTGGAGAAAAACATTATTGGAGTGACAATTATATTCCAAAGGAATATGGTAAATATAAAGAAACAAAAAAATTTAAACCATTATAAAATCGGGAGTTTGGGATGTTCCTTGCAGGGATTTGGGGACGTTTCTCAAATCCCGATTTTTGTTGTTCTAATAAAATGAGTATTGGTAATTTATTAGACAGGGAAAAAAAGACCGTCCCCAAATCCTGGTTAGGGAAAAAAGGACTGTCCCTAAATTTCATAGGTGTGTTACTCTTGCTTTTATTTCTTTTGTTTTACCAACATTCCAGAAATTTTCTCCTAAATAACCACAAGTTCTTCTTGTTACATTCATTTTACTTTGGTCTTTATTACCACAATTTGGGCATTCCCATTCGTTATCATCATTTATAATTATTTCTCCATCAAATCCACATACCTGGCAATAGTCAGATTTTGTATTAAATTCTGCATATTGAATATTATCATATATAAATTTAACAACTTCTTCTAAAGCCTTTAAATTATTTTGCATATTTGGTACTTCAACATAAGATATCGCACCACCACTAGAAATTGGTTGGAATTCACTTTCAAATTTTAATTTAGAGAAAGCATCAATTTTCTCTCTAACATCTACATGGTATGAATTTGTATAATAACCCTTATCTGTAACATCTTTAATATCTCCAAACTTTTCTTTATCAATTCTAGCAAATCTATAACATAAACTTTCTGCAGGGGTTCCATATAAAGCAAAACCAATTCCTGTTTTTTGTTTCCATTCTGAAACTTTAGATTTTAAATGATTCATAACTCTTAATGCAAATTCTTTTCCAATAGGATCAGTATGTGATACACCTTTCATTAATTTTGTAAGCTCATATAATCCAATATATCCTAGAGAAATTGAAGAATAACCACCATGTAATAGTTTATCAATTTTTTCACCTTTTTTAAGTCTTGCTATTGCACCATATTGCCAATGAATAGGACTAATGTCAGATAAAGTACCTTCTAATGCATGATGTCTGCACATTAATGCTTCATAACATAAATCTAATCTTTCATCAAACAATTTCCAGAACTTATCTTCATCTCCATTTGCAATAATTCCTATTTGAGGTAAGTTGATACTTACAACACCTTGATTAAATCTGCCTTCAAATTTATAATTTCCATTTTCATCTTTCCAAGGAGCCAAGAAACTTCTGCAACCCATTGGACTAAATACATTTCCTTCATAGTTTTCTCTCATTTTCTTAGCAGAAATATAGTCTGGATACATTCTTTTGGCAGAACATTTTACAGCAAGTTTTGTTAGATAATCATATTTTCCACCTTTTAAGCAGTTATGTTCATCTAAAACATAAACAAGTTTAGGAAATGCAGGTGTAACATAAACACCAACTTCATTTTTTACTCCTTGAATTCTTTGGTTTAGAATTTCTTCTATGATCATGGCATTTTCTTCTATATAAGGGTCATCTTTTTTTAGATTCAAGAATAGTGTTACAAAAGGGGTTTGTCCATTTGTAGTCATTAATGTATTTATTTGATATTGAATTGTTTGAACACCAGATCTTAATTCTTCTTCTACACCAATTCTAACAATCTTTTCTATTTCTTTATCTGATAATGTATCTCCAAATGCAACTTTATATTTTTCTTTTAATTTATCGTGTGATTTTCTTAAATATTTGCCTAAATGGCTTATATCAAGAGATTGACCACCATATTGATTACTTGCAACAACTGCAATTATTTGGGTCATTACAATACATGCTACTCTAAAACTTTTTGGCTCTTCAATTAATTTGCCATTCATAACAGTACCATTCTCAAACATATCTTTTATATTAACTAAACAACAATTATGGATTGGTTGAATAAAGTAATCCATGTCGTGAAAGTGCAAAATTCCTTCTTTATGTGCATCAACAATTTTCTTTGGTAATAAAACTCTTTGTGTTAAATCTCTAGAAACTTCACCAGCAATATAGTCACGTTGTGTTGAAGCTAACATTGTATTCTTATTAGAGTTTTCTTCTTTTAATTCTTTGTTTTCATTTCTAATAATTGATAAAATTGTTTTATCTGTTGTATTAGTTTTTTGAACCGTTGCTTTTGGCTCTTTTGTTTTTACTGTCTCCATTTTTTACCCCCTGTTATGTTTAAATACTTCGCTATATATGGTATAATCATATAGGTAAAAAATGAGATAGTAAATATGCAAAATTTAAATTCCGACAAAATTTTTACATATCTATAATGTTCGTAAAAAAATATGTGGGGTGAGGACGTGAGAGTTCGTGATAAAACGAAGAAAAAAATTGCAAGTTCACTAATGAATCTAGTCGAAAAGAAGCCTATAGATAAAATTACAATTACTGATATAACTGTAAATTGTGATATATCAAGACAAGTATTCTATAGATATTTTTTAGATAAGAAAGATTTAATTAATTGGATATATGAAGAAGATTGTGGTTCTGTAATTTATACTGGGGAAGAAAGATTTAGTGTAAAAAGTTGGCTTAAATATATTATAGATATTTTAGCAGAAAAAAAGAATTTTTATATGCATGCTATAAAAGATGATTCTAGTGAAACATTTGAAAAGCTAATTCTAAATAAAACGAGATTTTATTTAAAGAAGATTATAAAGCATAAAACTAAGGTGGAACTTACAAAACAATTAGAATTTTTAGTAGAAATGACTGCAAGAGCTTTAGTTGATATGATAATTGTTGAGATAGAAAGCGAGATACCTGTAAAAAAAGAAATTTTATTAGATTGGCTTATGAATGGAATGTCAAAAGAAATATCAGATTTAGTAGAAGATTATGAAGTACCTATGACTGTGGTAAAAAGGTGGAAAATGTAATAATATTGCTGGCAAAATTAGAGTGTTAGCATTGACAAACAATTGCAAATATAATACAATATGTATGTGCAATTTAAAAGTTGCACATATTAAATGTATAAAAGTTAGCGTAAGCTAACAAAAACGAATAGTATAAAAAATTATTAATAAGAAGAATAAATATAAAGGAGTTATTAAAATGAGCGAAACATTATTAGAAATAAAAAATTTACATGCAAAAGCAGGAGATAAAGAAATAATAAAAGGATTAGACCTAAAAATAAATAAAGGTGAAGTACATGTAATTATGGGACCAAATGGTGCTGGTAAATCTACACTATCTAATGTAATATTAGCAAATCCAGAATATACACAAACAGAAGGAGATATTATATTAGATGGTGAAAACATAAATGGACTAAAAACAGACGAAAGAGCAAGAAAAGGAATATTTATGTCATTCCAATCACCAAAAGAAATTCCAGGAGTTAGTGTTACAAACTTTTTAAAATATGCAAAAATAGCAACAACAGGAAAACCAGTTAAAATATTTGAATTCAAAAAAGAATTAGAAAAAAATATGGAAGAATTAAAAATGAAACCAGAATATGCAAACAGAAACTTAAATGTTGGTTTTTCTGGTGGAGAGAAAAAGAAAAATGAAATACTACAAATGCTTACATTAAATCCAAAACTTGCAATTTTAGACGAAACAGATTCAGGCCTTGATGTAGATGCTATAAAAACAGTTTCTAAAGGAATAAAAATGTATAGTAATGAAAATAATGGAGTATTAATAATAACTCATGGAACAAAGATTTTACAAGGATTACATGTAGATTATGTACATGTTTTAGTAGATGGAAAAATAATTAAAACAAGTACAGGTGATTTAGCAAACGAAATTGAAGCAAAAGGATATGAAGAATACAAGAAGTAGAGGTGAAAAAATTGTCAGAAAAGAAAACTCAAATAGAAGATATTTCTAGAAATATTTATGACATAAAAAATAAAGATGAATATAGTTATAAATCTAAAAAAGGTATAACTAAGGAAATAGTAGAAGAAATTTCAAAACAAAAAAATGATGCACCTTGGATGAGAGAGTTTAGATTAAAAGCATTAGAAACATATAATAAATTAGAACTTCCAACATGGGGACCAAATCTAGACGAATTAAATATGGATGAAATTGCAACATATGTAAGACCAAAAACAGCTATGAAAAGTAGTTGGGATGATGTTCCAGAAGATATAAAAAATACATTTGATGCACTAGGAATTCCAGAAGCAGAAAAAGAATCTTTAGCTGGTGTTGGTGCACAATATGATTCAGAAGTTGTATATCATAGTATAAAAGAAGATTTAGTAAAGCAAGGTGTTATATATACAGATATGGAAACAGCAGTAAGAGATTATGAAGATATAGTAAAAGAACATTTTATGAAATGTGTACCTGTATCAGACCATAAATTTGTAGCATTACATGGAGCAGTATGGTCAGGGGGATCATTTGTATATGTACCAAAAGGTGTACAAGTAGATATTCCTTTACAATCATATTTTAGATTAAACTCACCAGAATCTGGACAATTTGAACACACTCTAATAATCGTAGATGAAGGAGCAAGCTTACATTTTATAGAAGGCTGTTCTGCACCAAAATATAACAAAGTAAATTTACATGTAGGTTGTGTAGAATTATTTGTTAAGAAAAATGCACATTTAAGATATTCAACAATAGAGAATTGGTCTAAAAATATGATGAACTTAAATACCAAAAGAGCTTTAGTAGAAGAAGGTGGAAAAATAGAATGGGTAACAGGTTCATTTGGATCAAAAGTTTCTATGTTATATCCAATGGCAGTTTTAAATGGAGCAAATTCTAAAATGGAATATACAGGAATTTCTTTTGCAGGACATGGACAAAACCTAGATACTGGTTTAAAAGTTGTGCATAATGCACCAAATACTTCATCAGTAATTAACTCTAAATCAATTTCTAAAGATGGTGGAATTGCAACATTTAGAAGTTTAGAAAGAGTTATGCCAGTTGCTAAAAATTCTAAATTATCTGTATCTTGTGAATCACTAATGTTGGATAATAAATCTAAATCTGACACAATTCCAGTAAGTGATATTAGAACAGAAGAAGTAGAATTTTCACACGAAGCAAAAATAGGAAAAATAAGTGATGAAGAAATATTCTATTTAATGTCAAGAGGAATTTCAGAAGAAGAAGCAAAAGCAATGATAGTTAGAGGATTTGCATATCCTATTTCTAAAGAACTTCCTTTAGAATATGCAGTAGAAATGAATAACTTAATAAATCTAGAATTAGAAGGGAGTATAGGATAATGAGAAATATAGTATTAAACGAGACTCCAGTTAGAACATCTAAAAATTATGGAATAAATAATATAGAGATAAAAGATTTTGAAGAACCGGTTATTAAGGAATTTAAAAATATAAAAAAAATAGATAATGAAAATTGTGTATTAAATCACAAGGAAGAAGTAAAGCTAAAATTTGGGTTAGGAGAATATTTCTTAAATCAATCAAATGAGCAATCAAATGTAGATTTAAAAATAGATATAGATAAAAAATTAAAAGAGCCAATTATAATAGAATATAATTTGGACAAATCTAATAATGTTTTAGTTGATAATATTAATATAAACGCAAAAGATAATACAAAAGCAAATATAATTGTTATATATAAATCAGTAGATGAAATCAATGGATATCATAATGGAATTTGTAGTGCACAAATCGGAGCAAATGCAGATATTCATGTAACAATTGTAAATTTATTAAATACAAAAATAAGCAATTTTTATTCTGTAAATTCTAACATAGAAGATGAAAGCAAAACATTATTTTCTATGGTAGAGTTTGGTGGGAAATATAATGTAGTAAATTATTATGCAAAATTAGCTGGTTACAAATCAGTTAATAAACTACATTCAATCTATTTAGGAAAAGAAGAACAAAAAATAGACTTAAATTATATTACAGAACTATATGGAGAAAAAACAAATGTTGATATAGAAGTAAATGGAGCGTTAAAAGATAAAGCAAGAAAGAATTTTAAAGGTACAATAGATTTTAAAACAGGTTCTAAAAAAGCAAAAGGAAAAGAAAACGAATATTGTACACTTCTTTCTGATACATCATATTCTAAGGCGTTACCAATGCTTTTATGTACAGAAGATGATGTGGAAGGAGAACATAGCACAGCAACAGGTAAAGTAGATGATAACGAATTATTCTATATTATGACAAGAGGAATAAGTGAAAAAGAGGCAAAGAAAATGATTGTTAAAGCTAAATTTAATTCTGTAATACAAGGAATTAAAGAAGAGACTGTACAAAATTTAATTTTAGAAGAGGTTGATAGGAGGCTAGATTAATGAATCCTGAAACAATTAGAAAAGATTTTAAAATATTCGAAAATAGAGATATTGCATATTTAGATAGTGGTGCAACATCACAAAGACCTTATCAGGTATTAAAAGCAGTAGAAGAATATTATAATAAGAATAATGCAAATCCACATAGGGGGACATATGATTTAAGCATAGATTCTACAGCAGAATATGATAAAGCAAGAGCAAAAGTTGCAAAATTTATAAATGCGAAAAGACCAGAAGAAATAGTCTTTACTAAAAATGCAACAGAAAGCTTAAACTTAATTGCAAATTCTTATGGATTAGAAAATCTACAAGAAGGAGATACAGTAGTTATTTCTATTATGGAGCATCATTCTAATTTAGTACCTTGGCAAAAAGTTACAAAAATAAAAAACGCTAAATTGGAATATATGTATATTAATGAAAATTATGAGATAACAGATGAAGAAATAAACAAAAAAATAACAGATAAAACAAAGATTGTAAGTATAACAGAAATCTCTAATGTTTTAGGCATAAAAACACCACTAGAAAAAATAATAAAAAGAGCACATGATGTTGGTGCAGTTGTAATTGTAGATGGAGCGCAAAGCGTGCCACATATTAAAATTGATGTTCAAAAAATGGATGCTGATTTCTTTGTATTTTCAGGACATAAATTAATGTCACCAATGGGAATAGGCGTACTTTATGGGAAATATGAATTGTTAGATAAAATGACGCCTTTCCTTATGGGAGGAGACATGATAGAATATGTTTATGAACAAGAAACAACATTTGCAAAGCCACCATCAAAATTCGAAGCAGGAACACAAAATATTGGTGGAGCAGTAGGACTAGCCGCTGCAATTGATTATTTAGAAAATATAGGAATGGATAATGTAGAAAAAATAGAGAATGAACTTTTAGAATATGCAAAAGCTGAAATGAGCAAATTAGATTTTGTAGATATATATGCTCCAAAGACAAATGAAAATCAAATAGGAGTACTTTCTTTTAATATAAAAGATGTTCATCCACATGATACAGCAACAATTTTAAGTTCTTGCGGAGTTTGTGTACGTGCAGGTGACCATTGTGCACAACCATTAATTAGATTTTTAAATCTTCCTGCAACATGTAGAGCAAGTATGTATATTTATAATACTAAAGCAGATATAGATAGGTTGATAATGGCTCTTAATAGGGCTAATGATATGTTTAAAAGATGGAGAAGTGTTAAAAAATAATTTCATTTTGGCGTCGCCAAACTGTGTACAGAAAGTCTTTTGGCGTATGCTATAAGCTTTAAGAAAGGAATAGACTAATGGATAATTTAGATTCAGTTTATACAGATTTAATTATGGAACATAGTATGGCATCACATAATAAGAGAAAATTAGAACATCCTGACAAATGCGAAATGGGTCATAACCCAAGTTGTGGTGATGAAATAGAATTAGAAATAAAAATGAATGGAGATGTAATAGAGGATTTAGCGTTTACCGGTCATGGTTGTGCTATATCACAAGCTTCTACTTCTATTATGATAGATACTTTAATTGGTAAGACAAAAAAAGAGGCTTTAGAAATTATAGATACTTTTATTGGAATGATTAAAAGAGAGATAAAAGATGATAGCGAACTTGAAAAATTAGAAGATGCTATAGCATTTAAAAATGTTTCTAATATGCCAGCTAGAGTTAAATGTGCTGTTTTAGCATGGCATACAATTAAAGATTTGTTAGATAAAGAAAAATAAATTTATAATATAAATAGAAAAAGCGGTGGGGAAAGTGCATACCCCACCGCTTAAAAGAATGTCTAAAGAGGCTTATTTTCAAAATACTTCTAGTAATCTCAGATTATTTTCAAAAATCCGTTTTGCACGTCTATACTTATCAATAGCCATCAGAATATTTGGAAAGTCCTCGGACCTGAGTCCAGGAAGATCTAACAGTTCCTGTAAAGTCATGTTTTCTATATCTTCCAGTGAATGTTTGTCTGCTTTTTGCAGGCAGTGATATGCCCGAAGATTCAAATCCCACATTTCAATGATTTCGTCTGAAGTAGAGACGCCTGAATTTTTATATGGGTAAAAAGTATCTTTTTGCATGTTCAACGCCAGAATGGCGTTTCTTAGCTGATTAACAGCTTCTTTGCTTGTATCGATATTCAGTTTTTTGCATGTTTCAAAAATAGAATAAGGCCCATCGTCTAGAAAACCAAAGCAATTTACAAGTACTGCCCGCTGGCTGGGTTTAAGCTTTTGTATAGCAGTCATCAAGGCTTCATAATCAACTTCTTCGACTGAAAGCTTAAGGGCAACTGTGGTTGCTTTTAACCCTCTCATGGTTTGTTCTGTGAATTTTGTGTTCATAAAAATCTCCTTTTTTAGTGAATGTTTACTACGGGTTACTAAAAATTACAGCTAAAAGCTGAAAGCAAAGACAAAAATAATCCCTCCTTACTATTCTTTTTTCAATGTACAATAATACAATTATATTATAACATAATTTACATAAGATATCAAAAGGGGAATAGAGAAATTATTATAACTATTTTTAGGTGAAAAAATGAAGTTTGACATCAGTTAAAAAACAGCATATAATATGCAATATAAAATAAAGAAAAATGATAGCTACAGTTATAAATATTATTAAGTAAAAATAGCATATACGGAGGAAAAATAATAATGGAAAAAGAAATAAATACTTCTGGAAAGATGACTTGGGGATTTATTTGGAGATTTATACTATATTATATTGTGATTTCTATAATATTAACAGTTATAACATATTTTATGCTAGGTAAAGTTAATATGCTAGTATTATCAATATTTTCTGTTGTTACAATGGGAATATTAATATTTTTTCCAACAAAGCTGGCAACATCAGATGTTTTTAAAACAAGAAAAATGGATGATAAAAATTTAAGGAAATTTAAAAGAAATATAATAATTTTTTATGTCGTTGTAATGTTATTTGTTTCTTTGGGTAATGCACTAAATTATGCCGTAACAATAATTGGCTTAGAAGACGCAAGGGCACAAGCAGAAGAGCAAGTACAAAATAGTGAAAGTATAGAAGACGAAGAAAAAACTACAATGATAGAAAGTCAAAATAATTATGTACAACAAGTTAAAGATGTGCAAAAAGAAACATTTATAATAATTACTGCTATAGATGCAATTTTATTTGTTATAGGTGTAATAATCCAATTTAAGTATACACAAAAATATATGAATGACGAAGACTAAACGAAGTTTTTATATTATATTGCCTAGGTTAATTTAAGACATTAAACGAAATCAAGAGTTAAAGCATTGAAGTGACCACGAGGGAGATAATTTGTTGAACTTTGCTTTGTATTAACTTTGACAAGGCAAAGTTTTTTATTTTGTTTTGCTTAGGTTATAGTCCGCAAAACGACAGCAAAGATTTCGATGATAGTTTAATTTTTTAAACAACAAAAAAATTAATAATTTTCAAATTTTTAACAACTTTTTTAGGTTTACAAAAAAAATAAAATGTGGTAAACTATATTCGTATTATGTATATACAAGGAGGAAATAAAATGTCTAAAAAAGAGAAAAAACATTCAGGAAGTAATATTTTTGTAAAAATTACAGCAGGCATTTTAGCGGCTTTAATGGTAGTTAGTGTAGGAGGAACATTAGTATACTATTTAATTGGTATGTAATAGGGAGTAAATAATGAAAGATGATATAATTACAGGAATCTCAGACTTTTACGAAACTAATATTTTGGCTAGGATTATGCAAATGTGGGAACATCCAATAGATTTAGTATTGTTTTTAATAGATATAGCAATAGTTATATTTTTAGCATATAAAATATTAAGACTTACAAAAGACTCTAGAGCATGGCAAGTTTTAAAGGGAATAGTCTTATTATTAGTAGTAACATGGCTTAGTGGAGTATTTAAACTTACAATATTACATGCAATTTTAGACAAAGTAGTAAGTTGGGGAGTATTAGCTCTAATAATTATTTTCCAACCAGAGATAAGAAGAGCATTGGAACAATTAGGAACTAATAAGTTAAAGAAATATCTGGGATTTACAGAAGATATAGAAACAAAAAACAAAGAAGATATATATAAAATAGTAATAGCAGCAGAAGAAATGTCAAAAAGACAAATAGGAGCATTAATAGTAATAGAAAGAGATATTGGAATAAAAGATATTATAGATACAGGTATTTTAATTGATGCAGATGTATCTCCACAACTTTTAACTAATATATTCGTGCCAAAAACTCCGCTTCATGATGGGGCTGTTGTTATTAGTAATAATAAAATAAAAGCAGCAGCATGTATGTTACCATTAGCAAGTGGGCAAGACATAGCAAAAGAATTAGGAACAAGACATAGAGCAGGAATTGGAATATCAAAAGAATCAGATGCAATAGCAGTTATAGTTTCAGAAGAAACAGGTAAAATATCAATTGCTAAAGATGGTAAATTAATAGCTGATGTAAATGAAGAAACTTTAAAGAAAACATTAATAAAAGATATTGTTACAGATAGAATACCAGAAAAGGAAAGAAAACCTAACATTATATGGAAGAAATTCAAAAAAGATAAAAATGATTAAAATATTTGATTTTATAAAACATATATGTTAAAATAAAAAAAGTTTGAAAACTTGGGAGGAATTTACAAGATGGAAATATTAAAATATGCATTAATAGTAATATATATTATAGTTGCTGCAGCAATTATTATATTAACATTGGTTCAAGAAAAAGAAGATAATGGAGCATCTGGAGCGATTACAGATACTGCAACAAACAATTTTTATGACAAGAATAAAGGTAGAACAAAAGCAGGAAAGCAAAAAAGATGGACAATTATATTAGGAGTAATATTTGCAATTTTAACAATTATATTAGGAATTGTATTTATGTTAATAAAATAATTTGAGGTAAAAAAGCAGCATATGTCTGCTTTTTTTGTATTAGAAATATAATGCTAATATAAATAAAATAATGCTAGAGGACAAGTAATAAAAATTTAATAATCACGAGATAATAATAAAAACAGGGAAAAAAGGACCGTCCCAAAATTCCGGATGTCCCCAAATCCCGGATGTCTCAAAATCCAGATGTCCCCGAGCCCATATTTCGAAAGGAAGAGATAAATGCAAGAAGAAAATAGATTTATAGAAGGAATTTTTAGAAGACATGAAAGAGGATTTGGTTTTGTTATCGTAGAAGACCAAGAAGATGATATATATATTGCTAAAGAAGATTCTAAAGATGCGTTTAGTGGAGATAGAGTTTTAGTAAAGTTAAAGAAAAAATCAAATGGTGCTAGACAAGAGGGAATAATATTAAAAGTTATAGAACATAAAAAAGATACTTTAGTAGGAACTTTTCAAAAGAATAAAAATTTTGGTTTTGTAATACCTGATGATAAAAAGCTTTGTAGAGATATATTTATTTCTAAAAAGAATTTTGGAAAGGCTAGAAATAATCATAAAGTTCTTGTACAAATTACTAAATATCCACAAAAAGGTAAGAAGGCAGAAGGAAAAATATTAGAGGTTATAGGAAATGTAAATGAAGCAGGTATCGATATGCTTTCTTTAATTAAAGATTATGATTTGCCATACAGGTTTCCAAAGGATGTAGTAAAAGAAGCACAAAAATTTGGAGATAAAATTAATCCTAATGATATAGCAGGAAGAGTAGACCTTCGCAGTAAATATGATATTTTTACGATAGATGGTGAAGATGCAAAAGATTTAGATGATGCTGTTTGTGTTCAAAAATTAGAAAATGGAAATTATAAGTTAGATGTTCATATAGCTGATGTAAGCCATTATGTACAAGAAAATACATTACTAGACAAGGAAGCACTATTAAGAGGCACAAGTATATATATGTTAAATAGAGTTATTCCAATGCTTCCAAGAGAACTTTCAAATGGAATTTGTAGTTTAAATGAAGGACAAGATAGATATACATTATCTGTAAGCATGGAGATAGACAATAAAGGAAAGATAATTTCTAGTGAAGTATATAAAGGAATAATAAATGTTACAAGAAGAATGTCATATAAAGATGTACAAGCAATATTAGATAATTCAAATGAAGAGATAGTAACTAAATATAAAGACTATATAGCAGACTTTAAACTTATGGAAGAATTGGCGAAAATATTAAAAGAAAAGAGAATAACAAAAGGTTACTTAAACTTAGATATACCGGAAAGTAAAATTATCTTAGATCAAGATGGTTATGCAATAGATGTATGCAAATATGAAACAACTTTTGCAAATGAAATAATAGAGCAATTTATGCTAGCAGCCAATGAAACAATTGCAGAAAAATTTTATTGGCTTAAAGCACCATTTATATATCGTGTACACGAAGAACCAGATATAGAAAAGGTAAATGAATTAAATAAATTATTATTTAATTTTGGATATAAAATCCATGTTAAAGAAGGCAAAATTTATCCAGCAGAATTTTCTAAAATATTAAAGGAAGTAGAAGGAAAACCAGAGGAAAAAATAGTTTCTAATATGATTTTAAGAACTTTAAAAGTTGCTGTATATGATTCAGAAAACAAAGGACATTTTGGAATAGCAAGTAAATATTATTGTCATTTTACTTCACCAATTAGAAGATATCCCGATTTATTTATACACAGAATTATTTCAAAGTATTTAAAATATGATTATACAATGTCAGAAAAGCAAGTAGAGTTTTATAACAAAGTAGCAGAAAATGATGCTAAACAATCATCAGATAGGGAGAAAATTGCGACACAAGTAGAAAGGGATAGCATAGATATTAAGAAAGCCGAATACATGAGTAAAAAGATAGGGGAACAATATGAAGGTATTATTTCTGGAGTTACACAGTTTGGTGTATTTGTAGAATTAGAAAATACTGTAGAAGGACTTATTAGATTCGAAAATTTAGGTGACGAATATTACGAATATGATGCAGACCATAAGATTTTAATAGGGGAAAGAACCAAAGAAACTTTTAAAATAGGAGATAAAATAAATATAGAAGTAATAGATGCAAATAAACAAGAAAAAAGAATATCGTTTAAAAGAATTCCAGAAGTAGAGCAAGAAGAAAGTCTTTAGTTTTTTGACTAAAGACTTTCTTCTATATATGAATTAAAATTTATCTAAATAAAGTAATAAACGGAGCAAAAATTAAAACTATAAATGCCATAATTATAATAGTAATACCAGCAGATTTATTGCTATTTACTTTTATTTCATAGATCGCATAATTAATAGTTTTACAAAAAATAATAATAGAAATAATAAAAATTACAAAAAACATAGTAAACTCCTACCTTGATAATAAAAAGCTTGATTTAATATTTGTTGTTACATTAATATCGAAAAAAGTATTTTTATAATTTGCAGACCAGTTGTAATCACTCCAATCTTTATCATTTTTAAAATGTTTAATTAGATTCTTACCAACATTATCTATATCTGCTTCGTATATTTTAGCTGTTTTGTATTGATAATTCAGAAAGGCATTTTCTAAATAAGAATTTATTAAAACTTCTAAGTCATTGATTTTTTCAGGTGTAAGGCTTTCAGAATTATTATCTACAGATAATAATCGCGCATTAAGATATACGTTACTTTTTACATAAGGAGAACCATTAACTAATCTTGCATCTATTTTTGTGTCTTTGTGAAAATAAAGAGCAACATCTATAGAAGAATTTTCTTTATAAGGATTGTTTATCGAAATAATGCTAGATTCAAATTGATTTGTTAGTATTAAATGTAATAGACTCTCAAATGCTGTTAATTCTCCGACTAGTTTATCTTGTTTAAATACAGCAACTCCTAAATTTTCGCTTTTTCTATCATACTCTATTAAAGGATTTTGACCAGCAACAATATTAAATTCTTGTTCTGGATTTATTGATTCATCAGAAGATGTAAGATTTAGTTTATTTCCATTTCCCAAGATTGCGACAGGATCACTGTAATTAGCGCTTAAGGCATTAAAAAAAGTAGATATTGTGGCATTTACTATATGTCCAGTATATTCATTAGAATAAGGTGTTAATTCGTAATATTTTGCTACCAAATTTTCTAATTCTGGTTTTGAATTTGTAATATATTCCTTAGCAGAAGATTTAGAAATAATTATATTGCAATCAGGTCTTATTTCTACTTGATTAGAAAGAGTATATATTTCTGAACCAATTCCTCTGTTGGCAATTGCTTCAGAAAATATTACAACTTTACAATGTGATAGGTTAATTTCCTTACTAATATAGCTATTTAGTAAATTTATACCACTATTAATAGATGAACATTCAACACTATTTATAATTGTTGGAGCTGCTTCACCGGAAGTAGAGCTACTGTCAGAGCTATTAGGAAAAGTGAGTTGTATTGTAAGCTCTAAATTATTATCTTGTCCCAAATCTATTCCGAGTGCAACCACATATGCTAAATCGTCTATACTTTGAATACTGTAGCAACCAGAAAGTGAGAAAATAAGGATAGAAATAATACAAAACACAAGAATATAGAGTAAAAATCTACGGAATTTTTTCATTTTTTCCACCCCTCAATCTCTTTTTTATATTGGCAAATATTAAAACTAATGGGCTATATGCAAATAATAATATAAATACTACATATTTAAATATATTAATTTCGATAAAATTTAATTGTGCCAGATTAGTAGGAATTAGACTTATAAGAAAAATTATTCCAGCAAAGCAATAAAGAACACCATTAGCATCTACTATATTAGAAATTTTTTTGAATACGTTTATAGATAGAGCTACAGCTATGCAAAGGTAACTTATAACTGCAACTGTCCAAATTAGCAAAAATATTGCATCAAGTCTTTGGAAAAACCTACCAAATTCGATATACCTAGTAGCAAGATATAGTGCCATTATTTCCTCACTATTTCTTATAAAAGGAAATAGTGCTAAAAAAGAAAGTATGCTAAAAAAGAATAATACTATTGATAGAATGGTTGAAATTCTTGCGATTTTTTTAAATGAATTTGCATCTTCTACCATTGGAGGTAAAAAATAAAGTATAGAGAGACTGGAAAATGCGAACATATTACTTAAACCCGTAATAAAAGTTGATTTTATTCCACTTCCCAAAATAGGAAATAGCCCATTAAAATCATAATTCTTAAAATTAGCAAGCAAAACGAAAATTATGCAAAAAAGAATGACAGGAAGTATTAATAAATTAACTTTAGAAATTACCTTAAAGCCTAATTTGTTTCCGAAAGTAATTGCGAAAATAAAAAATATTACAATTACTATTATAGGAAGTTTGTCTAGATATATTATTTTTAAATTCTCCGAAAAACTTCTAAGTAGAATACTTGTAAAAACTATAAAATAAGTTATAAAAAGAAATCCAGTAATTACTTTTAATATTTTTCCTCCTAAATACTGCGAAACATCTAAAATATCTTGACCAGAAAAATGTTTAAATAGGAATAGTAGTAGTTGAACAAATAATAGAACTATTATTCCAATAAATATATTATTAAGAGCAGAGGCAGAACCTGTATTAGCTATTATACTTTTAGAAAAATTAAGTATAACATGATTTATAATAATTATAAGCACTAACCCAACGGATTCTAAATTACTTAATTTTATATTATTCATTAGGATGCCTCCATTTCATACTTATATTGTTTTGTGCACGTTCTTTTTTAGGATGAATGTAATTATGTCTAAATTCTTGCATCCATGTTGGCATAGCAAAGAAATTATTAGATTTTTTATTAAAGTTAATACTATCATTTGGATTTAGATAGGAAACGCCAAATGATTTAATACTACAAAGAATACACAAATAAACATATAACCCGATTGCAATTCCTAAAAATCCTGCAATATATGCAGCTATCGTAAATAAGAATCTAGTAATCCTTAAGTGAAATCCAAAAGAAAAGTCTGGAATAGCGAAAGAGGCAATACCTGTAATTGCAACAATTATTATAAGGAAAGGACTAACAATACTAGCACTTACTGCGGCTTGCCCTAAAACTAGTGCACCTACTATTCCAATTGTGGGGCCAACTGGAGAAGGAACTCTTAGGCCAGCTTCTCTAATTAATTCAAATGAAATTTCCATTACTAATAATTCAAAAATTATAGGGAAAGGTACATTCTCTCTAGATGCCCATAAGGAGAATAATAATTCTGTTGGTAATAGTTCTTGATGAAAATCAACTATTGCAATATATATGCTAGGAAGTAACAAAGTTATGCCCATAGCAAGAAATCTTAAGATTTTTAAAAAATTAGCAAAAATAGGCTTTAAATTTGTATCTTCAGGTGAAGAGATGAAATCAACTATGGTTGCTGGTAAAATAATACAATATGGATTTCCATTTACTAAAATTACAACTCTGCCTGCATATAAATTTTTTGCGGCTTTATCTGGTCTTTCTGTTGATAATACTTGTGGAATATTGTATTTATTATCTTCACATATTAATTGTTCTAATTGACCTGTAGAAAGAAGGGTATCTATTTCTAAATTATTTAAACGATATCTAACTTCTGCAACTAAATCTGAATTCGCTATATTTTTTAAATAACATATAGCACATGGTGTTTTACTTAATTTCCCAACTAAAACGTTTTCTATAACTAAATTTTCAGTATTTGTTGCTCTACGTAACATAGAAGTATTTACACGAATTGATTCGACAAAGGCCTCTTGTGGACCTTTAATAATTATTTCATTATTTGGAGAACTTACGCTTCTTTGTTTAAAACCTTTTACATCTAAATTAAAAGCAGTATCTAAGGTATCTACAAAAAGGACACAATTTCCCATATTAATAGCAGAAAAAATATTATTAAACTCTGTTTCTTTTACTAAAGAATTTTGTGGTAATAATGAATTTTCTATTTCTACTGCTAAGTCATTAGAATCTCTTTGTATAATAACCTTTTTATCTTTATTAATAGTTTTTAGACTCTGAGTTTTGTACGTATTTGCTTTATTTCTTAACATTAAAGGTTTTAATATAAATTGATTAATTAAATTTGAATCAGACATTCCATCAATGTATATAATAAAAGCAGAATAGGGTTTATTATTAGATTTTAATTTAAATTTTCTAATTATAATATCACTATTTATTAATGTGTTATATTTTCTGTCAATAATATTCTTATTATCTTTTAAATTACTAGAAACTTTGTCATTAGCTTCGTTAGTTATATTTTTTGAGGTAGATATATTTACAGAAAAATCATACGAATCTTGTGGACCTTTATATGTTATTAAATTAGTAAGAGATTGCTTTAATCTTGAAAAATTCATTAATTTACTCCTGTATATAATTATTTAAATTAGTAATTTCCAATAAATAAAAAAATATGTACAATTTTGAAAAAATTACTATATACAACTATATAATTTAAATGATATAATTAAATAGATACTAGAAAAATTCTCCTAGTAGGAGAATTTTTTGTAGTAGATATTTATGGCAAAAGTTAGATTTTCTAGCATTTACTAATGCGTAGAAAATCTTGTGTTTGGTTAAATAGATACTAGAAAAATTAGGAGATTTTTATGAAAAACAGATTTTTAACATTTATATTAATAGTTTTAATTTTAGGAATAATTGGTGGAATAGCATATGCTTTTATCCAATATATGGGTATAGATACAAATAATATTTTGGCATTGGTTACAGGAACAAATGAAGTTAGTAATGAAACAATTAAGCCATTAGAACCAACAGGAAGTAGTTCTAACACATTATTATCAAGTTCTTTAGATGTTCAATCAGCAAATCAAAACACTAGTACTACAGTATCTTCTGGTAAATATAAATACTATTACGATCAACTAGATTCAAATGCTAAAATAATATATTCTGCTGTTGAAGATAATATAGAAAATTTAAAAACCGGTACTGCTAAAATTGATTTTGGGGAACAATTTAATAGCTTATTAAACGAAGAAAATGGAAAAGAAAGATTGAATGTAGCGTATCAAGCAGCATTGGATGCATTTGGGTTAGATTATCCAGAAGTATTTTATATAGACGTAACTAAAATGGTATTAATGATATATTCTACTACTAATATTTTTGGAACAAAATATGAAGTTTCAATAGAACCATCAGAAGCAGGAAGCTATTTAGTAGAGGGATTTGCTTCAAAAACAGATGTAGATTCTGCATTAAATAGATTGGAAATGATTAAAGCAGATATTGCAAGTCAGGTAGCAAATGATGACCCATACACTAAAGTAAAAAGAATACATGATTTTTTAGTAGATTATATAGAATATGATTCTTCAATGACGAGAATAAATACTAGAAATATATATGGTGCGTTAGTAGAACAAAACGTTGTTTGCGAAGGGTATGCAGAATCATTAAAATATTTACTAGATGCTGTAGGTGTACCTTGTGTCGAAATAGTAGGAACTGGAACTAATTCTGCTGGTCAAACAGAAGCACATGCATGGAATTATGTTATGCTTAATAATAAATGGTATGCGATAGATGTTACTTGGGATGATCCAACAATTATAGGTAGTGGAAGAGTACCTACCTCAACTAAAACTAGATATTTCTTACGAGGAGAAACAAATTTTAACAAAACACATTTTCCAAGTGGCCAGGTATCAGATGGAGGTTCTGTATTTATATATCCAGAGCTAAGTAAAGTAGATTACGAATAATATAGTTAATAATAAGAGGAGCGAAAAAGTTTCTCTTATTTTTTGGTTAATTGATTTACATGACATGTATAATCTGCTATAATAGAAAAGATAACGAGTAAACCAAACTAAATATGGCGTAATGCCAGGAGGAAAAAGCATGAGAGAATTTTTTACCACATTGTTACTTAGAATCAAGTTACTTTGCGTGGCCTTTGGCTGGGTAAAAGATGTAACAAATCAAAGTAAATATTATACTAAATTAAAAGAGTATAATATTCGGCTATTTGCATCACCAAGAAAAAGAAAAATGATTTACGTTGTAAGAAACAACAAAATCATATTAAAGAGCTATAAACCTCGGTTTGAGGTGATGTATAATAGTTGGAAAGAAGATTTTATCTTCATAATAGATGACAACTGCACGAACAAAATGTATGAAGTGACAAGAAACCTAGAATTGGAAGTGTTCACAGATTTTGCAAACTTGTATAAGATAGAAAAACTTCCATATATCATACTAACCTTAAAAAATAATTGTCTTAGAAATGTAGTTTATAATTATGCAGATTCTAAGATTGATTTCTCTAACCCGCATGCAATAACTTGGCTAAAAGAAGCTAAGTTGTTTGTTGTAGAAAAGAATATAGAAGAATATCGGTTAGTAGGTGTAAAAATGGAAAATGGCGAATGCCATCTAACTGAAATGAATTTTTCGCTGAGCGAAGAGCCAGAAGATGTGTGTTATCCACAGCTGGTGGGTAATACTATAATATTACTTACTGAAGGAAATGCATGTGTGCTTCATAAATTTGACTCTATAAAAGAAAAAGGATGGTTACCAGCTCCATATGAATACTTAGCCAGAAAGGGTGAGGAACTTTATATGGTTGAGATTTCGGATGATGTCAATATGATAAATATTGATGCAGACGAAATAAAGCCATTAGCAGAAGAATTTACTGGCTTAGAAAACTTTTTCGTACTTAAAAATGGTAACAATGTTGCTATTGTTAAGTATGAAGATGATCAACTGGTAAGATTAGGTGCAGTTGATGGAACCGGAATTAAAATAGGAACACCTTTCCTTGATTTTAGTGAGAGTGCTATAAAAATACCACTAAAAGTTACAGTGGAAAAAAACTTAACAGAGTAAAATAATGTGACATGCTTAAGTAAGATATGGGGAAAAGATTACATCTTTTGCCCATATTTTACGTGAATCACACATAAATAATTCCTTCATAAAATATATTATGGAGGAATTATTATGTATTGTTGCAAAGAAAATAAAGAAGATATATTAAGTGGTTGTATGTTAGCTATATTTATATTATGCGTTTTTATAATTATATTTATACCATTAGCAATGATGCCAGAACAAAAAAATATATTAACAGCAATAGCAGTTAATGGAGATAATCCGGAAGTAGGAACAACGACTATAAAATTTAGCCAAAATGATATAGTACTCGGAAACGCACTGTCACATACAGTTGATAGTGATGAGATAGATATAAATGAAAGTGGAGTATACCAAATATCATATCAGCTATATGGAACATCGGAAAACTTAGGAACATTTAATCTTAATTGCGTCTTGCTTGTTAATAATACAGCGGTAGAAAATACTTTTAATGAAGGGCCAATTTTAAGGCAAAATACAGAAAACAGAATTACGTTAACTGGAACTGTTATACTGAAATTAAATGCTGGTGATAAGTTAAAACTACAAGCTGTTACAATTGAGGATATAACTTATCCAAGGGCGAGAATAGATATAGAAAAAATAGCATAAAAGCAGGTTTATTGCCTGCTTTTATAATATTATACAAATTAATCCACCACTACCTTCATTTACAATTCTTTCTAAAGTTTCTTGTAATTTTATTTGAGCATCTTCTGGCATATGAGCTAGTTTACTTTGTAAACCTTCGTTAACAAGTTCGTGTAAGCTTTTACCAAAAATATTAGATTCCCAAATCTTTTTAGGATCATTTTCAAATTCAGCTAATAAATAGTTCACTAACTCTTCGGATTGTTTTTCAGAACCTACTATTGGTGATACTTCTGTTTCTATGTCAGCTCGTATCATATGTATAGAAGGTGCTTTCGCTTTAAGTTTTACACCAAATCTGGAGCCTTGTTTGACCATTTCTGGTTCATCCAAAATTAATTCATCAATTGAAGGTGTAACAATTCCATAACCTTTGGCTTTAACTTCTTCCAAGGCAAAGGATATTTTATCATATTCTTTCTTTACGTCCGAAAATTCAGCCATTGTTTTGAATAAATCGCCATCATTAGAAATTGAAACACCAGAAATTTCTGTAAGTACACTATAGAATAGAGTTTCTTTAAGCACAATGGATATATAGACACTTCCAGTTCCAAGTTCAATTTTATCTACACAAGCCTTTTGTATAAGTTCAGAGGATGATAAGTTTTGAATACAGGTGTCAATTTGTTTTAGAATTTTAACCTTTTCAAATGCAGATTTTAAATCAGTTAATAATGTGCATTTTAAAGGATGGCTTTCATCTAGAATATCTATCCACTTTGGAAAATTAATATTAATTTGATTAATAGGAAATTCATATAAAACTTTAGAGAATATATTATTTATATCATCAAGAGTTAATTCAGAGCAATTAATACAAATTACGGTAGTTTCATACTTTACTTCCAGACTTCTAGCTAATTCTTTTGTATATTCAGAATTAGGATTTTCAGAGTTTAATACAATAACAAAGGGTTTGTTTAAAGATTTTAATTCATTTACAACACGTTCTTCTGCATTAACATAATCCTCTCTAGGAATATCTGTAAAACTACCATCTGTAGTCATTACAATACCTATTGTAGAATGTTCTTCTATTACTTTTTTTGTTCCTATTTCTGCAGCTTGTTCGAAAGGCATTTCTTCGTCAGACCAAGGTGTTTTTACCATTCTAGGCACATCATCTTCTAAATACCCTATAGCATTATTAACTAAATAACCAACACAATCTACTAATCTAGTTCTTAATTTAATATTATTGCCAATAGTTATTTCGACAGCTTCATTAGGAACAAATTTTGGTTCTGTTGTCATAATTGTTCTTCCTGAGGCACTTTGTGGTAGTTCATCTGTAGCACGTTCTTTTTTATATTCATTTTCGATATTAGGAATAACTAACAAATCCATAAAATTCTTTATAAAAGTAGACTTACCGGTTCTAACAGGTCCAACAACACCAACATAGATATCACCATCTGTACGTTTTGCAATATCTTCGTATACATTAATATTTTCCATTTATAAAATACCTCCTCATAGAAAATGTTTGTACTAAGTTACTTTAGTTAAATATATTAGAGGTTTGTAAAAGATATTCCACAAATTGCAAAAAATGAAGGTGAATTTATAAACATTGCAAAATAAAAAAGCATATGATAAAATAAAGCAGTGAATCGGAGGTTTAGTATGAAAGATGAAAATGTAATAGAAAATTTAAAAAAATATAATCAAACAAGAACTTTAAAAATATTAGAAAATGTAGATGAAACAATAAAAAATAAGATAATTGAACAATTAAAAGATATAAATTTTACACAATTAAAAGAATTATATAACAATATTAAAGAAGAAGCTGAAGTAGATGTTGGCGAACTAAAACCAATAAAATCACTAAATCCAGATAAAATATCTAAAAAAGAAAGAGAAACTTATGAAGAAATAGGAGCAGATGTTGTAAGAAATAAAAAATTTGCAGTAGCAACAATGTCTGGAGGTCAGGGAACTAGATTAGGATATAAGGGTGCAAAAGGAACTTTTAAAATTGATGTAGAACCAGAGCCAAAGTATTTATTCGAAATAATAGTAGATACATTACAAAGAGCAAATAAACAATACAATACTATAATTCCATGGTATATTATGACAAGCCATGAGAATAATCAAGAAATAGTAGATTTCATGGAAGAACATAATTATTTTGGATATAATAAAGAATATGTGGGATTTTTCGAACAAGGTGAATTACCATTAATAACAGAAGATGGTCAAATAATGCTAGATGAAAACTACAATATTAAAAAAGCATCAGACGGCAATGGAAGTATATTTAAATCTATGTACATGAGAGGTGTACTAGATGATATGAAAGAAAAAGGAATAGAATGGGTATACATTGGTTCTATAGATAATGTTTTATTAAAAATGGTAGATACATTACTAATGGGAGTAGCTATTAAAGAAGGCTCACAAATTGCAACAAGATCTATATTTAAAAATACACCAAGAGAAAGAATAGGATCATTATGTATTCAAGACGGAAAAGTTAAAGTTATTGAATATTCAGAGCTTCCAGAAGATATGATAGAAGCAAAAGATGAAAACGGTGAAATTCTATTTGGCGAATCACATGTAATGTGTAATTTATTTAGTTTAAAAGCGTTAGAAAAAATAAGTTTACAAAATTTGCAATATCATAAAGCACATAAAAAATACAGCTATATAGATGAAAATGGAAAAATGATAGAACCCGAAGAACCAAATGCTTATAAATTTGAATATTTTATATTTGATTCATTTGAATTTTTTAATCAAATTTCTATTGTAAGAGGAAAAAGAGAAGAGGATTTTGCACCAGTAAAAAATAAAGAAGGTGTAGATAGTCCAGCAACAGCAAGTAAGTTATATAATGATTATTGGAGGAAACAAAATGGAAGAATGTAGAATAGAAAATTTATATAATTTAGAGCAAACTATAGCTAAAGATATTTTTGAGGGAGTTACATATCCATGGGAAGTTTTACCAAAAATAGAAGAATTTATTATAAGCTTAGGTAAAACTTTAGATAAAAATGAATATGAAGAAAAAGGAGAAAATATTTGGATTGCTAAAAGTGCTAAAGTAGCACCAACTGCTTATATAGCAGGCCCAGCAATAATCGGAAAAAATGCAGAAATAAGACATTGTGCATTTATTAGAGGAAAAGCTATTGTTGGAGAAGGTGCAGTAGTTGGTAATTCAACGGAATTAAAAAATGTAATACTGTTTAATAAAGTACAAGTTCCACATTATAATTATGTAGGTGATTCAATATTAGGATATAAATCACATATGGGAGCAGGCTCAATTACTTCTAATGTTAAATCAGATAAAAAATTAGTAATTGTAAAAAATGGCAAAGAGCAAATAGAAACAGGATTAAAAAAATTCGGTGCAATGTTAGGTGATGAAGTAGAAGTTGGATGTGGTTCTGTATTAAACCCAGGAACTGTAGTGGGAAAACATACAAATATATATCCACTATCATCAATAAGAGGAGTAGTTCCAGAACATTCTATATACAAAAACCAAAATGAGATAGTAGAAAAAATAGATTAATATGAAAAAAGAGCAAGGAAAATCCCTTGCTCTTTTTTGCTATAAATATAATTGCCAGAATATATACAAAATTAAATTATTCTAGAATTATACACTTTGAGTACCTGGAATAAAATAATCTACAACTCCATAAATTAAAGCACCAATTATTGCTGCCATCCAAGATATTGTATAACCTGCAACGAAAAATTGTGTAGCATATAATGTAGCGACTGCAAGTGCGAAACCGACAATACCTCTACCAAAGCTACTAGCATGTAAACCAGTAAATTTAGTAATTACATAGTCCATAATAGAAAGAACTATAGCAGCAATAGCTAATGTCCAAAGATTATTAATAGAGAAACCAGGAGTGAAAAATGCAGTTATAGCTAGAACTACAGCAGATGTTACTAATCTCCATAGTATTTGTCCCATGGTACTTGTAGTTGAATTTCCTTTTACATTCATTTGACTATCAGCCATAATATAAAACCTCCTTAAATTGGTTTCATAATAGTATTATTTACACAAGTTAAATAATTATTCAAAATGTATAAAAAAAATAAAAAATGGCATAATAAAATTGAAAATCTAAGTAGGTGATATTATGTTATCAAATTTTTTTAGAGCCATAATTATATACATATTTGTTTTATTAGTTATGAGGTTAATGGGAAAACGTGAAATAGGACAATTACAGCCATTTGAGCTTGCTATTTCTATTATGATTGCAGATTTAGCCTCTATTCCTATGTCTGATGTTGGAACACCTATATTAAATGGATTAATTCCTATTTTAGGTTTACTGGTTATGCATTTACTAATTTCAGTTCTTAATATGAAAAGTTTAAAATTTAGAGAAGTAATATGTGGCAAACCTTCTATCTTAATTTACAGAGGAAGAATTGACGAAAAAATATTAAAAAGAGAAAGATTTACCATAAATGAATTAGAAGAAAGACTACGCTCAAATAATATTTTTAATATTGGAGATGTAGAATATGCGATATTAGAAACCAGTGGTCAAATAACAGTTATTCCAAAACCAGAAAAACGAAATGTGGTAGTAAAAGACTTTAATTTAGAACCTGAATATGAAGGAATTTCATATGATTTAGTTATAGATGGGGTAATTATGAAAGAAAATTTAAGAAAATTAGGTAAAGATGAAAAATGGTTAGAAAAGCAGATATCTAAATTTAAAATAAAACCTAAAGATGCTTTAGTAGTGACAATAGATGGTGAAGGGCAATTTTTCTGCCAAGCAAAGGAAAGGAAAAACAAAAATGTATAAAGAGATTATTGTGTGCATTTTAGTAGTTATTTTAATATTTAGTATGGATTTACTAAGTAATAATTATACGAAAAAAGTATTTTTTAGTATAAATGACAGTTTAGGAAATTTAAGAAATGAAATGTTAAAAGAAGATAAAGATGTAAATAAAATAAATGATGAGATAACAAAAGTAGAACAAGAATGGAATTCAAAATTAAACCTGTTATCTTGTTATATAGAACATAACGAATTAGAAAAAGTAGCAAGACAACTAACATTAATTAAAGGAAATATAGATGTAGAAGAATATAACCAAGCTGTACCACAACTTGATGACTGTGTGTATGTGATAAATCATATAAAAGATAAAGAAAGTTTATTAATAAGGAATTTGTTTTAGAAATTTTGGGGTTTTGAGGACGTTTTTTCCAAATCGGGATTTTGGGGACGTTCCTTAAATCCCGATTTTTTTGCTGTAAAGCTCTTGACATTTACACTAAAATAGTGTAAAGTATAATAGCATTACAAAAAGAGAAGGTGTAATGATGGAAAAAAATATAGAAATAAGTATATTATCTCAAATTTATAAAAACACTTTAACAGAAAAACAATTCGAGATATTAGATGAATATTATAACAATGATTTTTCTTTATCAGAAATTGCAGAAAACTATAATATTACAAGGCAAGCAGTAAGAGATAATATAAAAAGTGGAGAAATAAAATTATATGATTTAGAAAATAAATTAGGTCTTATGAAGAAAATGCAAAAACAAGAAGAACTAGTAAATGGTATTATTTCTAAATTAGATAGCTTAAATATACAAGATAAGAAAACTTTAGAATCAATAAAAAATGATTTGAAAAAATTAATTTAAAGTAAGGAGAAAATAATGGCTTTCGAAGGATTATCTTCTAAATTACAAAGTATAACAAATAAATTCAAAGGAAAAGTAAGAGTTACAGAGGCTGACTTAAAAGATATGCTAAGAGAAGTTAAACTTGCATTACTTGAGGCAGACGTTAACTATAAAATAGTAAAAGAATTTATAGCTGTAATTCAAGAAAAAGCTTTAGGTCAAGATGTTTTAAAATCTTTAACACCTGGCCAACAAGTAATAAAAATAGTTAAAGACGAATTAGTAGAATTATTAGGAGGAACAGAAAGTAAAATTACATTTTTACCAAATGCTCCAACAGTAATAATGTTAATAGGTTTGCAAGGTTCTGGTAAAACAACAACAGCAGGTAAGCTTGCAAATGTATTAAGAAAACAAGGTAAAAAACCGCTATTAGTTGCATGTGATGTTTATAGGCCAGCAGCTATAAAGCAACTTCAAGTTGTTGGTAAACAATTAAACATTCCAGTATTTAGTGATGAAACTTCTAAAAATGTAGTAAATATAGCTAAAAGATCAATAGACGAAGCAATAAAAAAACTAAATGATGTAATAATACTAGATACTGCAGGTAGACTTCAAATAGATGAAGACTTAATGCAAGAATTACAAAATATAAAACAAAATGTAAGACCACAAGAAATCTTATTAGTAGTAGATAGTATGACAGGTCAAGATGCTGTAAATGTGGCAACAACATTTAACGAAAAAGTAGGAATAGATGGAATAATCTTAACTAAGTTAGATGGTGATACACGTGGTGGTGCAGCATTATCAGTAAAAAAAGTAACAGGCAAACCAATAAAATATATAGCAACAGGAGAAAAATTAAGTGACATAGAACCATTCCATCCAGACAGAATGGCATCAAGAATTTTAGGAATGGGAGATGTACTTTCTATAATAGAAAAAGCTGAAGAATCATTTAGCGAAGAAGAAGCTAAGAAAATGGAAGAACAATTAAGAAAGCAAAGTTTCGATTTAAATGATTATTTAGCACAACTAAGACAAGTAAAGAAAATGGGTTCTTTCTCATCTTTATTAAAAATGATTCCGGGAATGAATCAACTAAAAAATATTAAAGTAGATGATAAAGAATTTGATAAAATAGAAGCTATTATTTGTTCAATGACAACTGGAGAAAGAAGAAATCCAAAACTTTTAAATGCAAGTAGAAGAAAAAGAATTGCAAATGGTAGTGGAACATCAGTACAAGAAATTAATAGATTCATGACTTCATTCGAAACAACACAAAAAATGATGAAAAAAATTAAGTCAGGTAAAGGAATGAGGAACATGATGAAAAACTTAAATATGAATGACTTAAAAGATTTTAAAATGTAGATTATTAATAATAATTAATAATAGATTACTTAGATTTTTAGGAGGTGAAATAAATGGTAAAAATAAGACTACAAAGAGAAGGAAAGAAAAAAGCACCTTTTTATCATATAGTAGTAGCAGACTCTAGAAGTCCAAGAGATGGAAAAGTTATAGCTAAAGTAGGAACATATGACCCAATGACAAAACCATCAACAATAGTTTTAGACAAAGAAGCTGTTGCAACATGGATTAAAAATGGAGCAAAACCTACAGATACAGTTAAAAAATTAATAGACTTAGCAAACAATGATTAATGACAGGAGGATAAACAAATGAAAGAAGTTTTAGAAATAATGATAAAAAATTTAGTAGATAATGCAGATGCAGTATCTATAAAAGAATTAAATGGTGAAAAATCAGTTGTATACGAAGTAAAAGTTGCTGAAGATGATATGGGTAAAGTTATAGGAAAACAAGGTAGAGTAGCAAGAGCAGTAAGAGCTATAATGAAATCTGTAGCATCAAAGGAAAACAAAAAAGTTACAATTGAATTCATTAACTAAAAGGGGTTAATATGGAATATATAGAGATTGGACAAATTGTTAATACAAATGGCTTAAAGGGTGTTGTAAAAGTAAATCCTTTTACAGATGATATTAGCAAATTTGAAGATTTAAAGTATGTATATATACAATTAAAAAATGAACTTAAAAAAGTTAAAATAGAACAGGTAAGATATAATAAAAATCAAGTCTTACTAAAACTTGAAGGAATAGATTCTATAGAAGAAGCAGAAAAATATAGAAATTTTTATTTGAAGACAGAAAAAGAAAGTCAAGAAGACTTAGGAGAAGATACATATTATATTGTAGATTTAATAGGTCTTGATGTTTATTCAGATAAAAATGAATATTTAGGTAAAATAGAAGATGTATTTCCAACTGGTAGTAATGATGTATATGTAGTAAAAGACAATCTCGGAAAACAAATATTAATTCCTGCTATAGCAGATGTTGTAAAAGAAGTTGATTTAAAAAATAAGAAAATGACAATTAATCTTATTCCAGGTTTGATATAGGAGGAAGAATGAAATTTAATGTTTTAACTCTTTTCCCAGAAATGTTTTCAGCATTAGATGAAAGTATTATTGGGAGGGGAAAAGAAAAGGGACTAATAGATATTAATTTAATAAATATTAGAGATTTTTCTAAAAATAAGCATAAAAAAGTAGATGATACTCCTTATGGTGGTGGTGCTGGAATGGTTATGGAACCAACAGTTGTATATGATGCATATTGTTCTGTTAAAGAACCAAATGTTAAAGTTATATATATGTCACCACAAGGAAAGACTTTAAATCAACAAATGGTACAAGATCTGGCTAAAGAAGAAAATATCATATTACTTTGTGGACATTATGAAGGTATTGACCAAAGAGTAATTGATGAAATTGTAGATGAGGAAATTTCTATTGGTGATTATGTATTAACTGGTGGGGAACTACCAGCGATGGTTTTGATAGATAGTGTTAGTAGATATGTAGAAGGAGTTCTAAAAGAGGATTCTGTACAAGAAGAATCTTTTACAGATGGATTGCTAGAATATCCACAATATACTAGACCAGAAGTATTTTTAGGTAAAAGAGTTCCAGAAGTATTGCTTTCTGGACATCATGAAAATATTAAAAAATGGCGAAGAAATCAGTCAATAATAAATACATATTTAAAAAGACCAGATTTATTAAAAGAAATTAAATTATCTGATAAAGAACAAAAAATGTTAAGTGAATATAAAAATTTAAAAGAAGGAGGAAGTAAATAATGGATATCATTAAATCAATAGAGCATGAGCATCTAAAAGAGAAGATACCAGTTCTTAAGGTTGGAAATACTGTAAGAGTTCACCAAAGAATAAAAGAAGGAAATAGAGAAAGAATCCAAGTATTTGAAGGAATTATTATTAAAAAACAAGGTGGAGGACTAAATGCTACATTCACAGTTAGAAGAATAGCTTCTGGTGTTGGTGTAGAAAAAACATTCTTAATTCATTCACCATTAGTAGAAAAAGTAGAATTAGTAAGAGTAGGTAAAGCAAGAAGAGCTAAATTATACTACTTAAGAGACAGAGTTGGTAAAGCTGCTAAGACTAAAGAACAAATTGGTGCAAGAATTGAAGATAAAGAAATTACAGTAAAAGCAACTATAGAAGAAGAACCAGTAGTAGAAGAAAAAGTTGAAGCTCCAGTAGAAGAAGCTAAAACAGTTGAAACAGAAGCTACACCTGTAGAAGAAGTTAAAACTGAAGAAGCTCCAAAAGCTGAAGAACCAGCTAAAGAAGAAGTAAAAGAAGATGCTACTGAAGAAACAAAGAAAGATGAATAATAATTTTAAAAAATAATCTGTTATATCTTGACAGATTATTTTTTTTGATTTATCATATGAATAAGTAATCATATGAACACTTGCTCATATGATGTAAGAGGAGGTAAACATGGAAGAAGAAAAATTAGTGTGTGCAGAAAACTGTCCACATTTAAATAAAATAAACAATGTTAAATCACTTGAACCAAAAGCTGATGAATATCAAAAATTATCTAATATGTTTAAACTATTTTCAGATGAAACTAGATTAAAAATAATTTGTAGCCTATTGAAAGAAGAATTATGTGTTTGTGATTTATGCGAATTATTAGGCTTAAATCAATCACAAGTTTCTCATCAATTACAGCTTTTAAGAAATAGTAAATTAGTAAAATTTAGAAGAGAAGGAAAGCAAATCTTTTACAGCCTAGAAGATGAGCACGTAGAACTTATTATACAAATGGCATTAGATCATATTTTAGAGGAGGAAGAAAAGCATGGCATGTTGTAGTCATAATCATGAAGAATGTGAAGTAAAAGAAAAAAATAAAAGCAAAATAATTTTGTATATACTTTCATTAGTTTTATTTGGAATTGGATTTATTCCAGCTTTAGCAGAATATAAAATTTGGATATATTTAATAGCTGTATTACTGGCAGGATATGATTTATTAATAGAAGGAATAAAAAAATTATTTAAATTAAATTTTGAAGAGAGTACATTAATGACAATAGCTATAATTGGAGCATTTATAAAAGGTGATTATCCAGAGAGTTGTTTGGTTGTTTTATTATTTAAATTAGGTGAATTCTTAGAAGAATTTGCAGAAGCTAGATCTAATAAAAACATAGAAGATATAACTAAAATTAAAGCTAATAATGCTAATTTAGTTGATGGAGACAATGTAAATGTTGTTAAAGTAGAGGATGTAAAAATAGGTGACATATTACTTGTAAAACCTGGTGAAAAGATTCCTGTTGACGGAATAGTTACATCTGGTACATCTCAAATAGATACATCACCAATTACAGGAGAGAGCAACCCTGTTAGAGTAGAAGAAAATAACGAAGTTATTTCTGGAAGTATAAATTTAAATAGCGCAATTTATATTAAAGCAGAAAAAGAATATAAAGATTCTATGGCTTCACAAATAATTGATTTAGTATATGAAGCAACAAATAATAAAGGAAAGACAGAAAAGTTTATTACTAAATTCTCTAAAGTATATACACCTATTGTAATAGTAATTGCAATTTTATTAGTAATAGTTCCATTAATATTAGGTGCAGATATGGACAAATGGATAGATATAGCTTTATTCTTCTTAGTAGCATCTTGTCCATGTAGTTTAGTAATTTCTATACCATTATCATTCTTCTCTTGTATAGGTGCAATTTCTAAAAAAGGTATGATTATAAAAGGAACAAAACACATAGAAAATTTATCTAAGACAGATATAATTGCATTTGATAAAACAGGTACATTAACTACAGGAAAAATGGTTATAGATAAATTAGAAGCAACAAAAATTCCAGAAAATGAAATGTTAGAATATATTTATAGTATAGAAAGTTTATCTAATCATCCTATTGCAACAGCAGTTGCAAATTATAAAAAAGATATAGAGAAATTAGAAGTAAAAGATTATATAGAATATTCTGGCCATGGCTTATATGGAGTTATAAACGGAAAAGAAATTTTATTCGGAAATAAAAAACTAATGGAAAAATACGATGTAGATACAGCAGAATATGTTGATAATACTATTACACTTGCAGTGGATAAACAAATTGTAGGATATATAACATTAAAAGAAGAATTAAGAGAAAATGTGGAAAATATATTAGATAATTTAAAAGAGGCAGGAGTAAAAGATGTTGCAATATTAACGGGTGACAACAAAAAAGCTGCTAAAAATATTGCAGACAAATTAAAAATATCACAAGTATATGCAGAATTATTACCACAAGAAAAATTAAATAAAGTAAAAGAATTACAAGCAGATAAGAATAAAGTAACATTTTTAGGTGATGGAATAAATGATAGTCCAGTAATTGCAACAGCAGATTTTGGAATGAGTATGGGAACAGGCTCAGAAATTGCAAACAATACAGCAGATGGAATTTTAATATCTAATGATATTGCAAGCTTGCCAACAATAATAAGAATTGCTAAAAAAACAATGAGGATAGTAAAATTTAATATAACATTTTCATTACTTGCAAAACTTGTTGTATTAATTGTAGGCTTATTTGGAACAGCACCAATATGGCTTGCAGTACTAGCTGATACAGGTGTTACATTACTTACAGTATTAAATGCTTTAAGAATATTAAGAAAATAGAAGATAGGGATTGATAGGGATTTGGGGACGTTCTGGAGTGCGGAACTTTTTTACCACAGGTGTCCCTATTTGAAAATAAATATTTT